>Ga0207705_10000029_pt1 | contig 239897 bp, 216 predicted proteins | sample KBSC13metaG_FD_184314 | JGI IMG/M metagenome (GOLD analysis project Ga0207705, IMG submission 184314) | Corn rhizosphere microbial communities from Kellogg Biological Station, Michigan, USA - KBS C1-3 metaG (SPAdes) (version 2) | ecosystem: Host-associated > Plants > Roots > Rhizosphere >... | reverse complement strand
TGCAGGCCGCCCACGAAGCGGGCGAGCGCGAACTCACCGAACGCCGCCGCGAGCTCGTCGAACCGCTGACTGCGCTGCTCGATGGCTTGCGCGAAGCGCTGGTCCAACTCGACACCGACATCGGCGACAGCCTCGCCGACGTCGCGCTGGCGGCCGGCCGGCAACTCGCGGGCGAGGCGCTTGAGGCCAAGCCCGAACAGATCCGGACGCTGATCCGCGAACTGCTGCGCGAGGAACCGTTGTTCAGCGGCCAACCCTGTCTGCGCCTGCACCCGGACGATCTCGCGCTGGTCGACACGCCACTGGCGGACGAACTCGGCGCCGCCGGCTGGAAAGTGCAAGCCGATGCAACGCTGGAACGCGGCGGCTGCCGCGTCACCGGTCCGGAAGGCGAACTCAACGCCACCCGCGAAGTGCGCTGGCAGGCACTGCTGGCGCGCGCACGCCGTTACGGCAGCGCCCCGATCCGCGATGCCAAACCGCGCCGCACCCGGAAGCGGGCGTCGTGAGCGCCGCCGAAGCCCACCGCCACAGCGAACACTGGCAGGCCGTGCTCGGCAAGGTGCGCGAGCGCATTGGCGAAGTGCCGAATTGCCAGAGCAGCGGCCGCATCGTGCGCGCCACCGGCCTGGTGCTGGAAGCCGTGGGTCTGCGAGTGCCGCTTGGCAGCGGCTGCCGCATCGAGTTGTCGCAACTGGAAGCCGGCGAAACCCGCTTCGCGGAAGCGGAAGTGGTCGGCTTCGCAGGCGACCGCGTGTTCCTGATGCCGCTGGCGGAAACCAGCGGCCTGACGCCCGGCGCGCGCGTGTTTCCGCTCGGCGACGACGGCAGCACCGGCGCGCGCCGCTATCCGCTCGGCGAAGGACTGCTCGGGCGCGTGGTGGACGGCAATGGCTATCCGCTGGACGGCCTCGATCCGCTCGACGACCTGCCGCATCGCACCCTGCATGCGCCTTCGATCAATCCACTGCGGCGCGCTGCCATCGACACGCAGATCGACGTCGGCATCCGCGCGATCAACACACTGCTGTGCATTGGCCGCGGCCAGCGCATGGGTCTGTTCGCGGGTTCCGGTGTCGGCAAGTCGGTGCTGCTGGGCATGATGGCGCGCTACACCAGCGCCGACCGCATCGTGGTCGGGCTGATCGGCGAGCGCGGCCGCGAAGTCAAGGATTTCATCGACAATATTCTCGGTGCCGAAGGGTTGCGGCGATCCGTCGTGGTCGCCGCGCCCGCCGACACCTCGCCTTTGCAGCGGCTGCAAGGCGCGGCCTACGCGACACGCCTCGCCGAAGGTTTCCGTGACGCCGGCCACAGCGTGCTGCTGATCATGGATTCGCTGACCCGCTACGCGATGGCGCAGCGCGAAATCGCGCTCGCGATCGGCGAACCGCCCGCGACCAAAGGATACCCGCCGTCCGTGTTCGCCAAGCTGCCCGCGCTGGTGGAACGCGCCGGCAATGCCGAACACGGCGGTGGTTCGATCACCGCGTTCTACACCGTGTTGACCGAGGGCGACGACCAACAGGACCCGATCGCCGACTCGGCGCGCGCGATCCTCGATGGCCACATCGTGCTGTCGCGCCAACTTGCCGAATCGGGCCACTATCCCGCGATCGACATCGAAGCCTCGATCAGCCGCGCGATGACCGCGCTGGTGGACGACACCGCATTGCGCCAGGCGTACCGGCTGAAGCAATTGTTCTCGCTGTACCAGCGCAACCGCGACCTGATCGGCGTCGGCGCCTACAGCCGCGGCCACGATCCGCAACTGGACGAAGCGGTGTCGCGCTATCCGGACATCGAAGCATTCCTGCAGCAAGCGATCAACGAGCGCGCCGACATGGACCAATCGCGCGCGGAACTGGCACAACTGTTCGGGGACGAACCGTGAACGTCTCCACGAAACCGGAACTTCGTGCAAACGGGGCGCCATGCACCCCGGCGCAAGTTTTCGTGGCAAGCGCGCCGCTCGACCGGAACGGGTTCACATTCCTGCAACCGGTCACCGCCCGCGCGAGCGGGCTTGCACGGTTCGTGCATCAAGCCCCTCGTTCGCGAGTGGCCGCGGTGCGGCCGCAAGCATTTCCCGATCGCCCGCGGCACTCGGCGGCTTTTTTGGACAGCAAGCAATGAAGTTCAATCCACTGGATGCGCTCATCGAGGAAAGCCGCAAGTCGCGCGACAAGGCCGGCCGCACGCTGGCCGAGGATCGCCGCAGCCAGCAGCAGACCGCGATGCAGCTCGACACCCTGACGCACTACAAGCAGGAATACCGGCGTCGGCTGCATGACGCGCTGATGCAGGGCATGGACGTCGGCCTGTTGAACAACTACCAGAACTTCATCCATTCGCTGGATGATGCGATCGGTTGCGCGGGTGTCCGGCTGCAGCAGCACAGCAACAAGGTCACGGCCAGCCAGCAATCCTGGCGCCAACAGCAGAAGCAGCTTTCGTCATACGACACCCTCGCCAGCCGCCGCGCCGCGCGCGAGCAGTTGAAGCAGGTGCGGCAGGAACAGCGTCGCACCGACGAGGCTACCAACAACGCGCAAGCCCGCCGCCGTTCCGGCGCCCGCTGAGTTCCGAAGGCATCCATCATGGATATCACCCACCTGCTCGCCAACACCGCCGCCAAGGCACCGCTCGCCGGCAAGCCGACCGGCAACGCGGAGCCGGGCGGGCAGTTCGCGTCGGTGCTCGAGGATGCGACGAACGTCCACGGCACGCCCAAGGATTTGACGCTGCTTGCGGCCGCCGCGCCGCGCGCCGCCGCAGCCGCGAAAGAAACCGCCGATCAGGTGTTGCACGCGAAACTCGCGCCGGCCGATCTGCTGGCGCCCAAGGACGCGAAGCCCGAAGAAAGCAGAGACGCGCCGAAGGCCGATTCCAAAGACGCGCAGAAGTCCGGCGACAAGGGCGCGCAGAAGCCGGTCAAGAAAGTGGACGGCAACAACAAGCATGCCCACGCGGACGCCGCGACGCCGCACACCCCGATCGCCGCCGCGATCGATGCTGCGCTGGCTGCCGTGGCCGCCCAGAACGGAAAAACTTCGGCGGCTGACGCCGGCAAGGGCACCGCTTCCGGCCCGCGTGCGAGCGACGCCGCGTCGGACAAGGTCGCGAATGCCGACACGCGCGGCGCCGGCGGCCGTCACCAACTCCTTCAACTGCAACAGACCGCGCAAACCGTGACCTCGTCAGCCGCGTCCAGCCATGCCGGTGCGGATGCCGGCACTTCCGGCAATGGGCACGGCTTTGCATCGCAATTGCTGGCGGCCGCGGATGCATCCACGCATGCGGCTGCACCGACGCACGCCGACAACGGCGCCGGGTCGTCCGCGCTCAACGGGCTCTTCAGCACCAACGCTGCGCCGCAAGCCGCGACGCACGCGAGCGCACCGGCGACGGTTTCCACCGCAATGCTGCAGGCGCCGGTGGGTTCCGCGCCTTGGCAGAACGAACTCGGCCAGCAGCTGATCCGCTTCAGCCAGCGCGGCGACCACCAGATCGAACTGCACCTGCACCCGAAGGAACTCGGCCCGCTGCAGATCAGCCTGCACGTCAACGACCAGGTTGCACAGGCGCACTTCTTCGCCGCGCACGCGCAGGTGCGCGATGCGGTGCAGCAGGCGATCCCGCAGCTCCGCGAAGCGCTGGCCGGCCAAGGCATCGCGCTCGGCGAAGCAATGGTGGGGCAGCAACAGCAGCAACGCCAGGACTCGGGCAGCTTCGGCGGTTCGTCGTCGTCCGCGCCTTCGTTCGGTGGCGCGACCGAAGTCGACAGCATCACGTCGGCGCGCCCGGTCGCGAGCGTATTGCCGCGTGTCGGCGCCGGCGGCGTCGACCTGTACGCCTGAGCAAGTCGCGCGTCCCGATCCGCGCCGCCGTCGCGCAAGGGCACACGCCCTGCATCGATCAAAGCCCCGGACAGCGCCCATTCCAGTGGGCTTTTCCCGCAATGGTCGCGACACGCGGATCGGCATACTGCTTGCATCGATCGGAACCCGCTTCATAGAAGGCGACCCATGAAATCTTCGCAACAAGGCATCGCCAAGCTCTGGTTGATCCTCATCGTCTTGCTGGTCGTGCTGCTCGGCGCGGGCGGTGCGGCCGCATGGCTGCTGCTTGGCAAACATGCCAAAGCGGCCGGCGCCGAGACGGCCGTGGCTGCTGCCGTCGCGCCGAAGCGTGCCGACAAGCCGGTGTTCCTCGACCTCGATTCCTTCACCGTCAACCTCGAAGGCGGCGACCGCCTGTTGTACGTCGGCATGACGCTGCAGCTCGGCAACGAATCCACCCAGGAATTCCTGCGGGCGCATCTGCCGCAGGTCCGCAACCGGATGTTGATGGTGCTCTCGGGCCAGGACGCCGACGCGCTGATCACCAGCGACGGCAAGCAGAAGCTGGCCGAAGCGATCCGCACCTCGTTGCTGAAGCAGTTCGCCGGCGCGCAACCCACGTTGCTGGTGGACAAGGTGCTGTTCACCCAATTCATCGTGCAGTGAGACGCCGCGCCCATGGCCGAAGACGAACTGCTCTCCCAGGAAGAAATCGACGCCCTGCTCAACGGGCCGGGCGGCGACAAAAAGGAAGCCGAGCCTGGCAGCGTCGCGCGCATCCGCGCGTACGATCCGGCCTCGCAGCATCGGGTGATCCGCGAGCGGCTGCACGGGCTTGATTTGATCAACCAGCGTTTCGCGCGCCGGTTCCGGGTCGGCCTGTTCAACCTGATCCGCCGCAGCGCCGACATCACGGTTGAAAGCATGCACTACCAGAGCTACCGGGATTTCGTGCGCAACGTGCCGGTGCCCACCAACCTCAACCTGGTCAGCATGAAGCCGCTGCGCGGCACCGCGCTGGTGGTGTTCCCACCCAACCTGATCTACATGGTGGTGGACAACCTGTTCGGCGGCGACGGCCGCTTCGTCACTAAATCCGAAGGCCGCGAATTCACCAACACCGAGCAGCGCATCATCCGCCGCGTGCTGGACCTTGCGCTCGACAGCTACCAGAAGTGCTGGCAGACGGTGTTCGCGCTGGAGATGGCGTACCTGCGTTCGGAGGTGCAGGCCAAGTTCGCCAGCATCACCAATTCGCCCAACGAGATCATCGTCAACACCACGTTCCACATCGACGTCGGCAACCTGAGCAGCTATTTCCAGATCTGCATCCCCTACTCGATGATCGAACCGCTGCGCGACCTGCTGGCCAACCCGGCCATCGGCGCGCACGAGGGCAACGATCAGGCGTGGACCCAGCGCATGGCCGGCAAGCTGCGCGACTCCGAAGTGGACCTGGTGGCCGAATTCGTCACGGTACCCAGCCGCATCCGCAAGGTGCGCACGCTGAAGGTGGGCGACGTGCTGCCGATCGAACTGCCGAAATCGGTGACCGCGAGCGTCCGCGGCGTGCCGGTGCTCGAGTGTGAGTACGGCAGCCACAAGAATCAGCGCGCGCTGCGCGTGCAACGCGTCATCAACCATTCCAACCCGGACGGCGCTACCGCCGAAGTCTTTGTCAAAGGGCACCTGCCAACAGCCCAGGAATCCGACCATGAGTAATCCGACCGTGAAGAAAGCCGCGAAATCCGCCGCCAAGCCCGATGCCGCGGAAGACCTGAACGAACAGGCCGCCACCGCGACCGCCGAAGCCGATCCGTGGGCCGAAGCGCTGGCCGAACAGGCCGCCGCACCTACCGCCGAAGCCAAGCCGATGGCCACGCCGCGCAACGCCGGCGCCGACGTGTTCCAGCCGCTCAGCGCGAACGCCGACGGCGTCAATGCGCGCGACCTGGAAATGATCATGGACATCCCGGTGAAGCTGAGCGTGGAGCTCGGCCGCACCCGCCTCACCATCAAGCAGCTGCTGGAACTGGCGCAAGGCTCGGTGGTGGAACTCGACGGCCTGCCCGGCGAGCCGATGGACATCCTGATCAACGGTTACCTGATCGCGCAGGGCGAAGTGGTGGTGGTGGAAGACAAGTTCGGCATCCGCATCACCGAAATCATCACCCCTTCGGAGCGGCTGCAGCGGCTGAACCGCTGAGCGAATCATGAGCGCCGCTGCATCTTCATCGGCCCTGCCGTCTTCGCTGACGGGCGCCGCCAACGTCGGTGGCCTCGCCGCGATGGGAAAGGTCGCGTTCGCGCTGCTGGTCATCGTCGGCATGATCTTCCTGTGCGCATGGGTGATCCGTCGCTGGGGGCCAGGCGGCGGTTCGCTCGGCCAGCGCATCAAGCTCGTCGCCGCCAAGGCGGTGGGCACCAAGGAACGCGTGGTGATCGTCGAAGTGGAAGGCACCTGGCTGGTGCTCGGCGTCACCGCCGGCGGCATCAGCAAGTTGCATGAACTGCCGGCCGCAAAGGCCGCGCCGGCGCCCACGGGCCCGGTCGCTCCGGCGGGGGACACCTTCGCCAAACGTTTTGCCGCCGCGCTGAAGCAGAATCTCGGCGGGGGCGGTCGATGACCGCGCTGAGGCTTCGCGTTGCGCGGTACCTGCGCCCCGCGCTGAAACCGGCGTGCCTGTTGCTGGTGCTGGCGGCGGCCGCCATGCTGCCGCACCTCGCGCACGCCCAGGCCGCGCTGCCCGCGCTGACCAGCAAGCCAACGGCCGATGGCGGCCAGCAGTGGTCGATCCAGTTGCAGACGCTGCTGCTGCTGACCAGCCTCGCGTTCCTGCCGGCCGCACTGCTGATGATGACCTGCTTCACGCGGATCATCATCGTGCTCAGCCTGCTACGCACCGCGCTGGGCACGGCTTCGGCGCCGCCCAACCAGGTGTTGCTGGGCCTGACGCTGTTCCTGACCTTCTTCGTGATGGCGCCGACCTTCAGCCAGGCCTACGACACCGCCTGGGCGCCGCTCAGCAAGGGCACCATCAACATGCAGCAGGCGCTCGACACCGGCAGCAAGCCGTTCCACGAATTCATGATCTCGCAGACCCGCGAAACCGATCTCGCGATGTTCGCGCGACTGGCCAAGGTCGGCCCGATGCAAGGTCCGCAAGACGTGCCGATGCGCGTGCTGGTGCCGGCTTACGTCACCAGCGAATTGAAGACCGCCTTCCAGATCGGCTTCACGATTTTCATCCCGTTCCTGATCATCGACCTGGTGGTGGCCAGCGTCCTGATGGCGCTGGGCATGATGATGGTGCCACCCGCCACGATCTCGCTACCGTTCAAGTTGATGCTGTTCGTGCTGGTGGATGGCTGGCACTTGATCATCGGTTCGCTCGTCCAGAGTTTTTCCGCCTGACCGGCCTCCCGCAAGGAACCCGACATGTCACCCGAAACCGTCATGAGCCTGTCGCATCACGCGATGATGGTGGCGTTGATGCTGTCGGCGCCGCTGCTGCTGACCGCGCTGGCGGTCGGCTTGCTGGTGAGCCTGTTCCAGGCCGCGACCCAGATCAACGAAATGACCTTGTCGTTCATTCCCAAAATCCTCGGCGTGTGCGTGGTGGTGATCGTCACCGGGCCGTGGATGGTGTCGGTGATCGTCGACTACACCACCGCGCTGCTGCAGAGCCTGCCGTTGCTGGTGCACTGAGCGTCATCGGGATCGCGCCGTGCTGACCGTCACCCACGCGCAGCTTTACGCCTGGCTGGCGCTGTTCCTGTGGCCGTTCTTCCGGCTGCTTGCATTCATGATGACCGCGCCGCTGCTCGGCCATTCGAGCATTCCGCGCACCGTGAAAGTCGGGCTGGCCGCGCTGATCACCTTCGTGGTCGCGCCCGGCCTGCCAGCGTTTCCCGCCGTGCCGATCTGGTCGTGGGCGGGGCTCGGCATCATCGTCGAACAGATCCTGATCGGCGCCGCACTGGGGCTGGTGTTGCGCGTGACGTTCACCGCGGTGATGGCGGCCGGCGATTTCATCGGCCTGCAGATGGGCCTCGCGTTCGCGACGTTCGTGTCGCCCGACACCGGCACCAACACCATGGTGCTGTCGCGGTTGTTCTACATGATCGCGCTGCTGATGTTCCTGGCGTTGAACGGCCACCTGATGGTGATCGAAACCCTCGCCTTCAGTTTCCACGCGCTGCCGGTCGGCGTGGCCGGCTTGAACGTGGGCGCATTCGATCTGCTGGCGCGTTCCGGCGCCACGGTTTTTTCCGCGGGCCTGGCGCTGGCATTGCCGCTGATCGCGGCGCTCCTGATCGTCAACCTGTGCCTCGGCATCCTCAACCGTTCGGCGCCGCAGTTGACGGTGTTCTCGGTGGGCTTTCCGATGTCGCTGACGCTGGGCTTGGTGCTGCTCGGTGTATTGATGACCGACCTCGGCCGCTATCTCGATGCGTTGTTCGGCCAGGGGCTGCAATCCATGCAGACGATGATCCAGGCGATGGCGCCGATTTGAGGCCGGGCATTTCCTGATTGGCAGCCATGTCCCGCAGCGGACGATCCGTTGCCGCCTCTGGTCCGGGGCGGAATGGCGTTGGAACCAAGGAACCTCTGATCAATCCGCCGCTCGTCATCCCGGCGAAAGCCGGGGCCCAGTGACATTTGTGCAACGCCCATAAATGCAAAGTCGCTGGGTGACGCGCCGCATCCTGCGGCTTGCCCTTCGGGCCAACGGCTGCGCCAATGTTCGCTCCGCATCCTGCCTCCGCAGTCCGGATATCGCTTAGCGACTGTGTTTGCAGGATTGCAAACGCGAACGCCGAAGGCGGCGCGTAGCACGAGCGCCATGGATGGCGCGAGTATTCCGGGATGACGAGCAAAATCAGAGAGCTTCCATTGCGCTGGCTCGCGCCGCTCAACTGCAGCGTTCGAAGGATTTGATCCTTGCCACGCGAAATGAATTGCGCTTACAGCAGATCGAACAGGTTCATCTGCTTCATCGAGACGAACGCCTTCTGCGCGGCCTGCAGGCCGACGCTGCGCAGGCTGTATTCGGAGATCGCGGTGTTGTAGTCGAGGTCGACGAGATCGGACTTGGTCTGCGCGTAGTTGAGCTGGCGGTTGCTGGCGACCTTGTCGACCACGTCCAGTTCGTTGAGGCGCGACCCGACCGACGCGCGCACCATCAGCACGTTGTCGAGGCTGCCGTCGAACTCGGTCATCGCGTTGCCCAGGGTGTTCTGCAGCGCAGCTTGCTGGGCCGGCGTGTCGGCGGGCTGCTTCAGGATCGCCAGCGCCTTCTCGAACGTCTTGAAAAGGTCGGTGTTCAGGTTCTGCGCCTGATCCACGTCGATCGCGTCGCCGTTCGCGGGCGTGCCGCTCAAGGTCAGCGACAGGCCGCCATATTGGATCGCCTGGCCCGATTGGTAAGGTTGCGCCGCCTGCAGCGCCGTGCCGGAACTGTCCTGGATTTCATACGTGGCGACACCGCCGGTCACCGAGAACGCGACCTTGAATGGCGTGCCGAAATTCGGATCGCTGCTGTCGATGACGTCCGGCCGGCCCTTGAAGGTGACGCTGCCGGTGTTGCCGCTTTCGGCGACGGCCATGAAGCCGGTGGCACCGCGCGTGCCCTGGAACACGGTGCTGCCCGTGTCGCTCACGTCCATCAAGCGCGAGGCGTCGATCTGCTGTTGGCGGCTCGTGTCCTGGTTTGGATCGGTCACCGTGTAGGTGACGGCGCCGCCGCTCATCACGAACGGCACGGACTTGTCCTGGTAACCGCCGAACAGGTAGCGGCCGTTGCCGTCGGTGGCATTGGCCTGGCCGAGCACGGTTTGGTAGATGCCCTGCAACTGGCTGGCGATCGACGCGCGGTCGGCGTTGGTCAGGGTGCCGTTGGCCGCCTCCAGCATCAGTGTCTTGGCGCTCGATACGGCATCGCCCACGCTGTTGAGCACGCTTTCTTCCATCGACAGCGCGTTGCGGGCGCTGACGCGCGAATCGGTGTACTGGCTGGTGATCGCCTGCGCCTGGCTGACCTGCACCGCGCGCGAGGCGGCCTGCGGATCGTCCGACGGACGCATCACGCGCTGGCCGGAAGCAATCTGCTGGCCCACGTGCGAAAGTTCCGCCTGCTGCTGGTTCAGCGAACGCATGCTCTGGGCGTAAAGGGTTTGGGTGCTGATGCGCATGGCGGTTTCCCCTGTCGATTACCGCAAGCCCAGGATGGCGTCGAGGATGGTGGAGCCGGTCTGGATGACCTTGGCGTTGGCCTGGTAGTACTGCTGGTAGCGCACGAGGTTGGCCGCCTCCTCGTCGAGGTTCACGCCCGATTGCGACTGCTGCACGTCGGTCAACTGTTCGCTCAGTCCCTGCTGGGCTTTCAGGTTCACCTGCACGATGTTGGTGCGGTTGCCGACGTCACCGACCAGCGATGCGTAGGCCTGGTTGAAGCTGGCGGTGCCGCCGACCAGCGACTGCGACTGCAGGGCTTGCAGCGCCAGCGCGTTCTTGTTGTTGCCGGTACCGCCGGCGGTGTCGGCCGCGGCGAGCTTGGCCGGATCGCCGATGATGTTCTGGAAACCCGACGCGGCGATGCGCGTCGGCTGCACCTGGAAACGATCGCCGTCGGCCAGGTTGGCTGGGTTGCTGACCGTGACCGTGACGCCGCCGAAGCTCAACTGGTTGCTGGCATCCAGCGTCGCGGTGGTGGTTTCGCCGGAGTCGGCGCGCGTGATCCTGAAACTGCTGCTGGCGGCGTCGTAGCGCACGTCGTAATCATTGGCCGTGAGCTGGCCTGCATTGGCGGGATCGAACGCGACGCTCATCGAAGCCGTGCCGGTGTTGCGCGCGTTCGCATACGCCAGCGGCTGGCCGACCGTGAACATGTCGCCGCCGGCATCGCCGTTCAGATCGACGCCCGCGCGGTGCTGGGTGTTGATGCCTTCGGCGAACGCCACCGCAAGCTGGCCGAGCTTGTTGCGGGTCGGATTCAGCGTTTCATCACGGAACGTCAGCAAGCCGCCCAGCGTGCCACCGGAAAAAGTGGAATCCTGGATCTCGACCAGGTTGCCGGACGCATCGCGGTAGCCGATCGAGGTGCGGCTGGGATCGACGGACGAAGGCATGGTTTCCAGATCGAACTGCTTGCCGCCGCTGACCAGCGGCTGGCCGTTGCCGAAGGAAACGTTGTAGCTGCCGCTGTCCTGCGTGGACACGCGTACGTTGACGCGCTTGCTCAAGTCCGCCACCAACTGGTCGCGCTGATCGAGCAGGCTGCTGGGGGCTTCGCCCTGCTTGGCCTGGGCCAACGCGATCTGGGTGTTGAGGTTCGCGATCTGCTTGGCGGTGTTGTTGATCTGGGTGACTTCGTCGTGCAACTGGCCGTCGAGTCCCGAGGCCATGTCGGAGAGGTAACTGTCGAAGGAACGGAACTGCGCGCTCAAGGTGTCGGCGCTGCCGATCACGCCTTGGCGCGCGGCCGGGTCGGACGGCGTGCTCGCCAGATCCGATACCGAGGAAAAGAACTTCTGCATCAGCGGCGCGAGGCCCGAATCCTGGTCGGCCAGCAGGTTGTCGATCTGGCTGACCTGGGTCTGGTAGGCGTCCAGCGCGCTGGTCTTGCTGTTGGCACTGTTGAGCTGCTGGGCGATGTAGCCGTCGAACTGGCGCTGGATGCCCTGCACCTTCACGCCTTGGGTGGCCGGCAACTCGCCCAGCTCCACCACCTGCCGGTTGTAGCCCGGGGTATAGACGTTGCTGATGTTGTTGCTGGCGGTGTTGAACGCGGCGCTGGCGGCATTCAGACCACTCAACCCGATGGAGAAAATGCTCACTGTCGGTTTTCCTTCGAAGCTCTGTTGACGTTATCGGCAACCCGCGGGATTTCTTGAACGATTGTGAATTCGGGGCCTGCCCCGCTCAGGGCATGACCACGCGGCCTATCTGCTGCATGATCGAGATCAGCTTGTCGGCGTAGCGCGGATCGGTGGCATAACCGCAATCCTGCAGGGCCTGGGCCGCCTGCTCCGGACTGTCGGCCTGCCGCACCGCCGCGTAGCGCGCGCTGTTGCCGAGCAATTTCGCGTGGTCGACGAACGATTCGATGTACGAGCCATAGGCCCGGAAGGTCTCGCGCACGCCGACCTTGCGGCCGCCCACGTATTCGTCGGTCATGTTGTTGGCGGTGGCACCGTTCCAGCTTCCGCCGGCCTTGATGCCGAACAGGTTGTGGCTCTTGGCGCCGCTGTCGGCGGTCATCTCGTGGCGGCCCCAGCCGGTTTCCAGCGCGGCCTGCGCCAGGATCAACCGCGCCGGCACGCCGCTCATCTGCGCTGCAGCGCGCGCGGCGCCCACGAAACGGTTCACGAAGCGGGTATAGACGTTGCCTTCGCCATCGTCGGATTGATCGTTGGCGCTCGAGGAGGGCGCGCTGACGCCCGCAACGGAGTCGGACGCCGTGCGCGCGACGGGTTTGGCTGAGGCCTCGGCAGCGCGGATCTGCGCGACGACCGCGGCGATCATGCCTTCGTCCTGGTGGCCGTCGCCATCGTCGTTCGTCGCGGCGATCGCCGGCATGCCGTCCAGCGAACGCGGCGTGCCGCGCGGAATCGCGGCGATGCGCATCGCCATCGTGGCATCGCCGGCCGGTTGGGGTTGCGAGGGCTTGTTGTGCGACAACTGGCGCACCAGCATCTCGGCGATGCCGGTGCCCTTCCCTGCCATGTTCTGGGCGAGCTGCTGGTCGAGCAGCGACTGGTAGAACTGGATCTGACGATTGTCCGTGAGATCGGACTTGAAACCGGCATCGCGCATGCTCTTCAGCATCTGCCCGAGGAACACCGCCTCGAACTGCTTGGCCGCTTCCTTCAACTGCGCCTGCGGATCCTTCACGGCCGCCCGCTTCAGGCCATCGAGGCCCTTCACGTCCAGCGCGAAACGCGCCGTGTCGAGCGAGCCGACCGCCATCACATCATCTCCAGGTCCGCATTCAACGAACCCGCGGCCTTCAGCGCTTCGAGGATCGACATCAGGTCCTGCGGCGTCGCGCCGAGCGCATTCAGCGCATCCACCACCTGCATCAGGTCGGCGCCCTTGACCACGTTGAGGCTGCCGCGCTGCTTGGTGATGTTGATGGCGCTGTTCTGCACCACCGTGGTCTTGCCATTGCTGAAGGGCGCCGGCTGGCTGACGGTGTTTTCGGTGCTGATCACCACCGACAGGTCGCCGTGCGCGACCGCGGCCGGCTGCAACGTTACGCGCTGGTTCAGGACGACCGAACCGTTGCGCGCATTGATGATCACGCGCGCCGGCGCATCCACCGGGGTCACTTCCAGACTCTGGATGCGCGCAATGAAATCGACGCGCTGGTTCGGATCCTGCGGACCGTCGACGCGGATGGTGCGCGCGTTCTCGGCGGACGCCACCTGCCGACCCATCGCGCCGTTGATCGCGTCCACCACGCGCTGCGCGGTGCCGAAATCGGCGCGCTTCAACTGCAGCGCCAGCATGCCGCCGTTCTGGCCGAGCTCCAGCGGCACGCTGCGTTCGACGATCGCACCATCACTGATCGTCCCGCCCGACTGCTGGTTGATCTGAACGCTGGAACCACCGGCGCTGGCACCCGCGCCGCCGACCAGCATGTTGCCCTGCGCGATCGCGTAGGTGTTGCCGTCGACGCCCTTCAAGGGCGTCATCAGCAACGTGCCCCCACGCAGGCTTTTCGCATTGCCGACCGAAGACACCACCACGTCGATGTGCTGGCCGGGCGCCGCGAACGGCGGTAGGGTGGCGGTGACCATCACCGCCGCCACGTTGCGCAACTGCATGTTGGTGCCGGGCGGCACCGTGATGCCGAGGCGCGAGAACATGTTGGTCAGGCTTTGCGTGGTGAACGGCGTCTGCATGGTCTGGTCGCCGCTGCCGTCCAGCCCCACCACCAGCCCATAACCGACCAGGGCGTTGTCGCGCACCCCGGCGAAGTCGGCGAGTTCGCGCAGCGTCTGCGCGTGCACCTGCGTCGTCGCCAGCAAGGCCAGCAGCAACCACAACGCGCTTTTGCGCGCCGACCCGAACAGCTTGTCCAAACCACGACTGACGATCACGAGGTTGTCCTTCAGAACGGCGACACTTTCATCATCACCCGCTGCAGCCAGCCCATCCGCTGCGCATCGTTGATGTAGCCGTCGCCCACGTATTCGATGCGCGCGTCGGCCACGCGCGTGGACAGCACCGAGTTGTCGGCACTGATGGTGCGCGGGTCGACCGTGCCGGCGAAGCGGATGTATTCGGTGCCCTGGTTGATCGCGATCTGCTTTTCGCCATGCACGCGCAAGTTGCCGTTGTTGAGCACCTGCACCACGGTCACGGTGATCGTGCCGCTGAAGGTGTTGTTGGCCTTGGCGCCGCCCGACCCCTGGAAGTCGTGCCCGCCCTTGAGGTCGATGCCGAGCTTGCCGAGATCCTTGAGGCCGTTCGGCACCACGGTCGGATCGAAGCTGGATTCGCTCTTGCGGCTGGCGCTGGCTTGAGCGTTCTTGGACGCGCTGACCTGCTCGTTGAACACCACCGTCAGCACGTCGCCCGGCATGCGCGGACGCTGGTCTTCGAACAGCGGACGATTGCCGTAGCTCGCCGCCTGGAAGATCGCGCCATTCGGCACCGGCGGCGGCGGTGCGGGAATTTCCACCGGCGGCATCTGCGCGACCACGGGCTTGTGGACGAAGTGCGAGCAGCCCGACAGCGCCAACGCGGCAACGGCGAATGGGGCAATACGCAGCGCCTTAGAGCTGAGACAACTTGGCGAGCATTTCATCGGAGGTCTGAACCGCTTTGCTGTTGATTTCGTAGGCACGCTGGGTCTGGATCATGCTGACCATTTCCTCCACCACGTTGACGTTGGAGGTTTCGACGTAACCCTGGTCGAGGCGCCCGGCGCCGTTCAGGCCGGGCGTCGATTCATTGCGCATGCCGGACGCGCTGGTTTCGAGATACAGGTTGTCGCCGATGCTCTGCAGCCCGGCGGGATTGACGAAGGTCGAAAGGCTCAACTGCCCGACCTGGGTCGATTCGTTGCTGCCGGGCTGGGTGACGGTGACCACGCCATCCTTGCCGATCGTGATCGACAACGCGTCCTGCGGAATCAGCACCGCGGGCTGGATCGGATAACCATCGGCGGTGACTAGCTGGCCGCTCTCGTTGACCTGGAAACTGCCGTCGCGGGTGTAGGCATTGTTGCCGTCCGGCATCAGTACCTGGAAGAAACCCTTGCCGTCGATCGCGACGTCCTTGGAGTTGCCGGTCTGTTCGAGGCTGCCCTGGGTCTGGATGCGTTCGGTCGCGACCGGACGCACGCCCGAGCCGATCTGCAGGCCCGCCGGCAGTACATTTTGCATGTCGTTGCGGCCGCCGGCCTGGCGCATGTTCTGGTACAGCAGGTCCTGGAACACGGCGCGCGATTTCTTGAATCCGTTGGTGCTGACGTTCGCCAGGTTGTTGGCGATCACGTCCATCTTGGTCTGCTGCGCTTCAAGACCGGTCTTGGCGGTCCAGAGTGACTTGATCATCGGTTAGTCCTCCAAGTCTCAGCCGAGCGACAACAGTCGGTCGGCCTGGCGTGCGTTGTCCTCGCTGGACTGCACGGCCTTCATCTGCATTTCGTACATGCGCGAGGTGGCGATCATGTCGACCATGGATTCCACCGCGCTGACGTTGCTGCCTTCCAGCGCGCCGGTCTGCAGGCGCGCGTTGTCGTCGGCCGCCAGCGGCGCGGGGTTGCCGGCGGGATCGAGCGAGCGGAACAGGCCGTCGTCGCCGCGCGCAAGTGATTTCTCGTCGGGCGTGACCAGCTTCAATTTGCCGACCTGCACCAGCGCATCGGGCTTGTCGCCCGGACCGATCGCGCTGATGGTGCCGTCGGCGCCAATCGTGAGTTCCGCGCCCAGCGGCACGATGATCGGGCCGCCGTCACCGATCACCGGACGGCCGGCGCTGGTGATCATGCCGGTGCCGTCGACCTGCAAGTCGCCGCGCCGGGTATAGGCTTCCTGACCGTTCTCGTCCTGCACCGCAAGCCAGGCGCCGCCTTCCAGCGCGACATCGAGGTCGCGGCCGGTGGCATCGATCGGGCCGGGCGCGAAATTGCTGGTGGGCGTGGTGGCCATCACCGACACGCGGGTGCGCAGCGCGCCGTCGCCTTGCACCGGCACCGCGCGCATCGCGTCGATCTGTCCACGGAAACCCGTGGTCGACACGTTGGCGAGGTTGTTGCTGACCACCGCCTGTCGGTTGAAGCTTTGCTGGGCGCCGCTCATCGCGGTGTAGATCATGCGATCCATGGGAATTCCTCAGCCGGCCATCAACGCAGGTTGACGACGGTTTGCAGCACCTGATCCTGAGTCTTGATGGTCTGCGTGTTGGCCTGATAGTTGCGCTGGGCGATGATCAGGTTCACCAGCTCGGTGGCGAGGTCGACGTTGGACGATTCCAGCGTGCCGTCTTCGAGGCTGCCGAGCTGGCCGGCACCGGCGGTGCCGAGCAGCGGCTGCCCGGAGTCGCCGGTTTCCGTCCACGCGTTGTCGCCGGCCGGCGCCAGGCCTTCGGGATTGCGGAAGTTGGCCAGTGCGATCGTGCCGAGCGTGCGGGTCTGCTCGTTGGAGTAGCTGCCGACGATGTCGCCGTTCTTGTCGAAACGGATGCCGACCAGGCTGCCCGAGGTGTAACCGTCCTGCACCAGCGACGACAGCGCGAAATCGTTGCCGAACTGGGTAGTGCCGTTGAAGCCCAGCGTGAAGTTCATGGGGGCAGCGCCGCCAGCCGGCGTGAACGTCACGTTCGGCAGGGTGCTGGCGCCGGCGTTCAACACGCCGTTGGGATCGAACACCAGCGTGCCCTGGTTGGCGGGATTGAACGTACCGTCCATCCCGACGCGGACTTCCCAGGTATTGCCGGCGGTCTTGGTGAAGTACGTGGTCATGATGTGCTGCACGCCCAGCGAGTCGTAGGTCGTGCCAGTGTTCGCGTACGAGTAGGTGTTGGCATCGGTGGCGTCGAACGGCACGGTGGCGCGGTTGATCGTGGGCGAGCTGGCGTCGAGGTTCAGCGCCGCCTGCACGGACGTGGTCGGATTCGCGCTCATCGCATCGCTCGGGACGTGCAGCGCTTCCGGAGTGCCGCCGGTGCCCACGCCCGCGGCGAAGCCGGTGAGCTTGGCGCCACTCGCGTTCACGAGGTAACCGTCCTGCGTCAGCGTCAGCTGGCCGTTGCGCGAATACACCACCTGGTCACCCTGCTTGAAGCGGAAGAAACCGCCGCCGTTGATGCCGAGGTCGAGATTGCGACCGGTGGTTTCCAGCGTGCCGTTCGCGAAGTTCTGCAGCACGCCCGCCACGCGCACGCCCTGCCCGATCTTCGAGCCGGCGTAGACGTCCGCGAACTGGATGCTGGAACCCTTGAAACCGTAGGTCTGCGAGTTCGCGATGTTGTTGCCGATGGCGTCGAGGTTCTGCGAGGCGGCGTTGAGACCGCTCAGTGCTTGCGAAAAACTCATGGGTGCGCTCCTGGGAAAACGATGGTTGGATCAGAGGATCTGGCGAACGTCGCCAAGACTGACTTGATTGGTGATGCCGCCGAGGTCCAGCAGCGGGCCGTCCTTGCCGGTGCTGATGCCGGTGACGAGTGCGTAATTGAGGCCGGTGACGTCCACCGCGTCGCTGCCGCTGGCGGCCTTGACCGCAAGCGTGTACGCGCCCTGCGGCGCCTGCGAGCCGTCGTCGAGCTTGCCGTCCCAACTGAACGACTGGGTGCCGGCATCCACCGCGCCCAGATCGAAGCTGCGGACCACTTTTCCGGAGCCGTCGGTAATCGTGATCTGCACGTCGTCGGCCGGCGCCCCGAGTTCGAGGCCGAACGGCGTGGTGGTGCCGTCGCTGCCGACCAGCACGCGATCGCCCGGCACCAGCACGCCCTTGCCGATCAGCGCCGCGGCCTGCAGCGACTGGCCGGCGTTGATCTGGCCGGTGATGCCTTTCAACGTGGTGTTGAGGTCCTGGATGCCGCTGACCGTGTTGATCTGGGCCAACTGCGAGGTCATCTGCGAGTTGTCCATCGGGTTCAGCGGATCCTGGTTCTTCAACTGCGTGACCAGCAGGGTCATGAAGTGGTTCTGCAGGTCGCTTGCGGTGTCCGTCTTGGCGGTGGTGCTGGCGTTGAGCGCGCTCAGCACGCGCGGATCGATCGATTGCGCGGCGGAAACGGCCATCAGCCTTCTCCCAGCGTGAGGGTCTTGGTCATCATCTGCTTGCTGGTGTTCAGCACTTCCACGTTGGCCTGGTACGAGCGCGAGGCCTCGATCATGTTGACCATCTCCTCGACCGGCTGGACGTTGGGCAGGCTGACGTAGCCCTGGTCGTCGGCGTTCGGATCGCCGGGACGGTATTCGCGGCGCAGCGGCGTCGCGTCTTCCACGACCCTGGATACGCCGACGCCCGCCGAACCATCGCGACCGCGGGCTTCGAACACCACTTGTTTCGCGCGATACGGCTGTCCGTCGGGCCCCGCCACGCTGTCGGCGTTGGCGAGATTGCTGGCCGCCACGTTCATGCGTTGCGACTGGGCCTGCATGGCCGAGCCGGAAATCTGGAAAATCGAAAACATGGTCATGGATCAATCCCCTTCGTGATCGTCATTCCGACTGCATCGCAGCCTTCAGGTTGCGCAGGCGGGTGTTGATCAGGCTGAGCGAGGTTTCGTAGCGCACGGTGTTGTCCGCGAACGCGGCGCGCTCGACGTCCATGTTCACCGTGTTGCCGTCCAGGCTCGGCTGGTCGGGCACGCGATACAGCATCCGCGGTGCGGTGCCGACGCTCTCGCCGCCCTGCAGATGGCCGGTGGAGGTGGTGGTCATCGCCAGTTGGCCCTGCGAACCATCGCGCGCGCTGGCCTGCGCCAGCGCCTTGGAAAAGTCGAAATCGCGTGCCTTGAAATCCGGCGTGTCGGCGTTGGCGATGTTGCCGGCCAGCACCTTCTGGCGTTCGAAACGCAAGCCCAGTGCCTGGCGGTCGAAGTCGAGCGCGGAAGCGAGCTTGTCGAGCATGGTCGGTTCCCCTGTTGCGCCGCGGCGGGCGTGATGCGCCGTCAGCGGTGGAAGTTCGGAATCGAGAATACGCGCGGGGGTGGCGATCCAATCGGACAAACAGACCGGGTTTTTGCGTTCAATTCGGATGCTCGCGGGCCGCACCGCTTGCCTACACTGGCGCTCGTCACGATCCCGCCGTCAGCACCGACGCCCGGTGATCGCGCAGCCGAAGGCATACAGAAATGGTTCCGAATCGAATCCACTCGCGATGTTTGTTCCCGGCACTGCTGCTGCTTGCGAGCGGCGCCGCGCACGCGGGGGCTGCCGAAGACGCCGCGCAGGTTTTCCTGCAGGACGCAGCCCGGCATCTCGGCAAGGATGTCACCGTCACGGTGCCGGCGCCCGAAGTGGCGTTGCCGCCGTGCACCGATCCCCAACCGTTCCTGCCCGGCCACGACCAGCGCCTGCTGGGACGCGTCACCGTCGGCGTGCGTTGCGGCGATGGCCAGACCCGTTATCTGCAGGCGCGCGTCACCGCAATCGGGCAATACTGGGTGGCCGCCCAGGACATTCCGGTGGGCACGCTGGTGACTGAATCGATGCTGGAAGCGCGCAGCGGCGACCTGACCACGCTGCCGCGGCAGGCGGTGCTGGACGAAAATGCCGCCGTCGGCCGGGTGACGACACGCACCCTGGCGCGCGGCAGCGTGATCCAGGGTTCGCAACTGCAGGCGCCGGCGCTGATCCAGCGCAACCGAACGGTGTCCGTGGAAGCCGTCGGCCAAGGCTTTCGCGTGGTGCGCCAGGGCGAGGCCCTGCAGGACGGCGCGCTGGGTGATACCGTGCGGGTGCGGATGAGCAATCGGTCGATCCTGACCGGGGTCGTGGCCGGCGACGGCGTCGTAAAGGTAAGTTTTTGAAGTTCCTGGAACTTGTCCTGAGCCACAGATTTTTTTCGGCGCGGCCTAAAGAATGCGCGGATCGCGCCGATACTTGAGGTCGCAGGGGGCGAACTGATGGAGAGCGTCTCATGAAAATCGACAATGTCTCGCATCTGACGACTCCGGCGCGGATCGATCAAGCGAAAAACAAGGAAAAGGTTGGCGACGTCGCGCCGCAGGCCAATGCCGAGTCGCAATCCGCGACCCATCTGAGCCGCGCCAGCGCCGATACCAGCCAGGACATCGACCATGCACGCGTGGCGGAATTGCGTCAGGCGATTTCGGACGGCCGACTGCACGTGGATACCGACCGTATCGCCGATCGCCTGATCGCCAGCGTGCGCGATCTGCTGGGCCACGGCCAATGAGTCTTGCCGCGCACCTGCGCGATCAGCACGACCGCCTCGACCAACTGATCGGCCTCTTGGGTCGCGAACGCGACCTGCTCGGCGACGGCACCATCGATGGCGAAGCGCTCGGCATGCTGGCTGCGGAAAAGCAGCGGGTGCTGGACGCGTTGGCCGAGGGTGAAGACCGCCGCCATGCCGCGCACGCTGGCCAAGGCTACAGCGCGGACGCGGCCGGCGACGAACGCGCCGCCCGCGAGCAGGGCTGCCTCGAATCGTGGCAGCAAATGCATGGCCGCGCCCGGCAAGCGGCGCAACTCAACCATTTCAACGGGCAGTTGATCACCATCCGGCTCACCAGCAACCAGCGCCTGCTCAACGACCTGCATGCGCTGGTGGGCAAGGGTCTGTACGGGCCCGACGGACAGGCGCGCGGCGGCGACAACCGGATCGCCTCGCAGGCGTGATCATTCTTCAGTTTGGGAAGTCAGTGACGTGTCAAGACTTGCGCGCGAGGTCATGGCCACCGAGGAACGGCTGGGCATCCTGCTCGCCTTCCAACCCATCTACACGCGCAACAAGACCGTCGCCGCCTACGAAGCCCTGCTGAACCAGGAAAACGGCGACTGTGGCGCCGCGCTGCCGGAGTTGACCAGCAGCATCGTGCTCGGCACCTATGCCGACACCTTCCAGAACGGCCGCATCGAGACCGTACCGACGTTGCTGCGCGTTTCGCCCGCGACACTGCTGTCGCCCGACATCACCTCGCTGCCGCAGAGCCAATACATCCTCGAAGTCGCAATGCCGGGGAACCCTTCGCCCGAACTCGTCGCGCAACTGCGCGCACTCGCGGCCAGCGGTTACAGGCTGGCGCTGGCGGGCTACGTCCCGGAGCGCAGCGATCTCGAACCGCTAATGGATGTGTTCCAGGTGGTGCGGTTGAACCTGCCGCAACTCGGCTTGCCGGGCATCGCGGAAGCCGCGCGGCGCCTGTATTTCCACAAATTGACATTGCTGGTCGACGGCGTCGACGCGATCGATCAGTTCTACGCCTGCGCCGACCTCGGCACCAGCTGGTTCCATGGCGATTTCCTGGTCAAGTCGACGCCGGTCAAGGACAAGAAGATCTCCACCAACAAGGTGCTGTTGCTGGAACTTTTGTCCGAACTGCACCGGCCCGATACCACGCCGATGGCGCTGGAGCAGATCGCGATCAAGGACGCGGCGTTTTCGTTCCGCATCCTGAAAGTCATCAACTCCGCCGCGGTCGGACTCAACCGGGAAGTCAGCTCGCTGTCCAAGGCGATCAGCCTTCTGGGCACCAACGAACTCGGCCGCTGGGCCAACATGCTGCTGGTGCACGGCGAGCCCGGCAAACCCGAAGAGCTGATGCGCAACATGCTGGTGCGCGGACGGATGTGCGAGATCCTCGCCGAACTGTCGGGCCGCGATGACGCGATGACCGCATTCATCGTCGGCCTGTTGTCGCGGCTGGATGTACTGATGGACATCGCGATGCGCGACCTGATGCGGCAGGTGCCATTGAGCTTCGAGGTGAAGCAGGCGCTGCTGCACCGCAACGGTCCGTTGGGCGAGTTGCTGACCGAAGTGGAACACTACGAGAGCGGCCGCTTCGACCACCTCACATGGTTCGTGGAACCGAACCTTTACGAAGTCGCGTACCGCCACAGCGTGATCTGGGCGCGTCGGGCGCAACAGGCGCTCGAAGCGGGCTGACGCTTCGTTTTTCGAACGTGCATCGATGCCGGCGCGCGCCCCGCGCTGTGCCGGCGTGTGCGTGGTCGCCGGACGCTGATTCTCCGATATTGACGCTGCGCCGCAACATTTTCGGAGAGAGCTCGCCCGACAAGCTGCTTATTTTCAGTAACCTATATGGCATCTGAACCTTTTCCACGGAATTGTTGCACTGCACAATAAAACCGGCTAGAGTAGACGTCAATTCCTAACCGACCTCTGCAAGAGGAGCACACCATGTACAGCCAGTTCCAGAAGCAGTCGCTCGATCTCGGCAAGCAGTTCGCCGAGCAGGCCTACAAGGCGCAGATCGCCGCGCTGAAGGGCTTCGCCGAAATCCAAAGCCTGCAGGTCAAGGCGCTGGAATCGCAGGCCAAGTCGAACCTGGCGTTCGTTGCCGATTCGCTGGAAGCCCGCGAAATGCAGGACGTCACCGCACTGTGGCCGAAGGGCATCGATTTCGCGCGTGACAGCGCCGAAGCCGCTTACGCAACCAGCCAGGAAATCCTGGGCATCGCGCAGAAGACCGCCGAGCAGTTCGGCGACCTGACCCGCAACAGCTTGAAGGCGGCCAACGACGCCGCCAACGCGCCCGCCAAGAAGGCGCGTTAATCCCGAAAGGGATCAGAAGATGCCTCCCGCGAGGTATCGAAGAAAGTGCGCGCGGCGAGATCCCCCTCCTCCGCCAGCGCGACTCCGACCGGACGGTGCAAGCCGTCCGGTTTTTTATGCGTCACGAAATCCGAAGCGGCAACGGCGATCGCGCGTGGGCGCGATCGGATGTACGCCGATCATCGCAGGCCGGCGATGGTCCACTTCCGGGGCGCGGCAACGTGTCCGGTGCAACGCCCATTCGCGGCGCCCGACGGTTTCCACGCCCCATCGCGCGGCGTCCGCCACACGGCATGGCTCTCGTGGAACGGCGGAATCGTGCGGGCGAGGACGACGAACTTGTGCAGGAAAGCGTTCACGTCTTGATCTCCATGCTTGAATGAACGTCCATGCTACGCAACCCGCGGGCCGCCATGTAGCGACGTTTTTGCAAGACGGTGTTGAAATCGCTTCAACCCTGGTCCGCACAATCCACGCGGTTGCCCGCGCATCCAGGAATTCGGGGTTGACCGCTTGCGCGGAAAGCCAGGCCGTGCGACGTACAGGCGCACCCGCCACCTTCAGCAAAGCGCCTCGGATGAGTTCTGCGCCCGCGCAAGGAACGCCATGGCGGCAGTCAGGTCGATCGGTTTCGAAAAATAGAAGCCCTGCCCGTACTCGCAGCCGATCGATCGCAATTGCGACACCTGCTCCGCGTCTTCCGGACCTTCGGCGATCACGTCCATGCCGAGGTTGTGGGCCAGGCTCATGATCGTGCGTACGATCTGGAGACTTTCCCCGTTGTGGGCCATGGCGCTGACGAACGAGCGGTCGATCTTCAGCACGTCCAACGGCAGCGAATGAAGGTAACTCAGCGACGAATAGCCCGTACCGAAGTCGTCGATGCTCACGCGGACGCCGATTTCCTTCAGCTCCCGCAGCACCGCGGCCACGCGATCCATGTCGCCGATCATCGCGCTTTCGGTGATTTCCAGGCGCAGGCGGTGCGGATCGATGCCGACCTCCTCGATAACGGTGCGAATCTGCGCGGCAAGATCGGGTTGCGCGAATTGGCGCGGCGAGACGTTCACGCTGATCGAGAGATCCTGCGCGCCGGGCAACGATTCCTGCAGCATGCGCGCCGCACGGCAGGCTTCGCGCAGCACCCAGACGCCGAGGAACACGATGAGCCCGGTGTCTTCCATGGTTTCAATGAATCCCCCTGGCGGCACCAATTCCCCGTCCGGTTTCTGCCAGCGCACCAGCGCCTCGAAGCCGGCGACCTGGCCGGTGCGCAGCGACACGATCGGCTGGTAGTGGAGCACGAATTCTTCGTTCTGGAGCGCACGCCGCAGGTCCGTTTCGAGCGCCAGCCGCGTCATCGCCGCCTGATGCATTTCCCGGTCGAACAGCTCCCAACGCGCCTTGCCGAGCGCCTTGGCGCGGTACATGGCGAGATCGGCGTCGCGCAGGATCGCGTCGGCGCTTTCGTAACCCGAAGCGCTCGAGGCGATGCCGATGCTGGCGCTGGTGTAGACCTCCTGCCCGTTGACCGCGAAGGGCTGGCGCAGCGCATCCTTCACGCGATTCGCGACGCGCACCGCGTCGCTCGGATCATGGATGTCGGTCAGGAGGATGGTGAACTCGTCGCCGCCGAGTCGCGCCAGCGTACTCGAACCCGGTGTGGTCGCATCCGGCCGTGTGACCACGTCTTCGCGCCGCAGCGCACCCCTGAGGCGACCCGCGACCTGGGTAATGAGGCGATCGCCCGCGAGATGCCCCAGGCTGTCGTTGACGATCTTGAAGCGATCAAGGTCGATGAAGAGCACCGCGAATTGCGCATCGGCCTTGCGCCGCGCATGCGCCATCAACTGGTTGAGTCGCTCCAGGAACAACGCGCGATTGGGCAGGCCGGTCAGCGGGTCGTGCGACGCGTCGTGGATCAGGCGATCCTCGGCGCGCTGGCGCTCGATCGCGCGGCCGAGGTGGATGCCGACCTGCGGCAAGAGCGCAAGCAGCGATCGGTTGGGTTGCAGCGCGCGTTCGGAAAAGAATTCGAAGACCGCGACCACCTCTTCGCCGACCTGCACGGCGAACGCGCAGGCCGTGCTGATGCGGCATTCGCGGGCTTCGGATCGCCGCAGAAAATCTTCGCGATCCGGCACGCCGGTCAGCCATTTCGGCTTGCCGGAGGTGAAGGTCTGGCCGGGCAATCCCTCGCCCGGAGCGAATTCGCGCAGCTTCGTGGCGTCACGAAAGGCGCCGGCCGCATCGTCGCGCGCGTACCACAATGTCATCGACCGCAGACGAGCCTCGCCATCCCCCGACACGACCTCGTACACGTGCCCAAGTGGCCACGCCAGGAAATCGCAGATTCGCGTCAGCGCATACTGGAAGACGTCGCGCACCGATTGCGACAGGTTCGCGGCGGTGGCGATGTCCTGCAGCAGCAGCAGTTCCTGTTCGCGTGCGTAGAGCCTGCGCAGGCCACGTTCGGACACCGTCTCGGCTTCGCGCCGGGCGGCGCGCTCGCGTTCCAGGCGACGCTTGATGCGCGCGAGTTCGTCCGGGTCGCAGCATTCGATGGGCTCGGACATGCGGAATTCCCGACGCTCAGTGCACCGTCATGCGCATCAGGCAGCGCGGATCACCGCGGTGCATGCACGCCAGGTGCTCGACCTCGGCGTGCTGCTGGTAGTAATCCGCGGCACCCTCGATGAAACCGTGCGCGAGGGCGCACAGCTTGCGCGGCGACCGGTAGCCGATCAGCAACGCGCCACCCTCTTCATCTTCGAAGTCGAAATTGGGGCAGATGGCGCCGGTGTAGAGCTTGCGCACCTCCGGATGGATGATCGTGTTGAGCGCGAGCACGAACGGCCGGGTCGAGGCGTAAGCGGTGAAGAATTCGGGATAGCGTTCCGCGAAGCGCGGCATCGCCTGCCGGCCGAACCAGCGCACCACGTCCGCAGGCGGCATGCCCAGTGCGTCGGACGCCGCCTTGACCAGCCGCGTCATGTGGTCGTCGGGGTAACTTCCGAGCGAGGTATAGACGCCGTTGGAACCGGCCGCGTCCAGCAGGTCATCCCAGACCGCCTCGCCATGATGGGCAACGATGACCTCTTCGAGCACGTTGAAGACGATGCCTTTCATCGTTTTCCCCTGTGTTGCCGCCGGTGCTTTCGACCGCCGCCTGATTCAAAGGCTCGTGTCAGCCATCACGCCCCCGACAGCCGGCGCTTCCCGGCCCGACGGAGGCCGGATTGCGCTTGGCCGTATCTGGGAACCAAGCACCAACCGTGCCAACCGCGGGGAGCCCGCCCAAGGCTCCGGGCAAGCCATCGATACGGCATCTCTTGCGATGGCGGCCGGCCGCATGGCCCCGGGCGACCGCCGGACGGTTGTTCGTCAGAACCGTCCGGCCTGGTAGTCCTGCATGGCCTGCACGATCTGCTCGGGCGTGTTCATCACGAACGGGCCGTAACGCGCGACGGGTTCGTTCAGCGGCCGCCCAGCCACCAGCAATATACGTGCCGGTTTCGCGCCGTCGGCAAGGGCGAGTTCCACCGCGTCGCCCTGGGACAACACCCCGAGTTCACGCAGGCCCAGCGTGTCCGCGCCGACCTGCACCGCGTCGCCTTCGAAGACATAGGCGAATGCGCTGTGGCTTTCGGGAAGCGGCACCGACAACTTCGCGCCCGGTTCAAGCGCGACGTCGAGGTACACCGGCGCGATCGCGATGCCATCCACGGGCCCGTGCACCCCGAACATGTCGCCCGCGACCACGCGCACCTTCACACCCGGCGCGGGTTCGGCAGTCGGGATCCTCGAAGGCGCGATGTCCTGGTAGCGCGGCGCGATCATCTTGTCCCTGGCCGCAAGATTCACCCACAACTGGAAACCGCGCATCAGCCCGTGTTCCTGCTCGGGCATTTCCGAGTGCACGATGCCGCGGCCCGCGGTCATCCACTGCACGCTGCCCGATTCCAGCAAGCCGGAATTGCCATGGTTGTCACGATGGCGCATCCGGCCATCGAGCATGTAGGTGACGGTTTCGAAACCGCGATGCGGATGGTCGGGGAAGCCTGCGATGTAATCGGTGGCCGCTTCGGATCCGAACTCGTCCAGCAGCAGGAACGGGTCCAGCGCATCCAACATCGGCTGGCCGATCACGCGGGTCAGCTTGACCCCGGCACCGTCGGATGTGGGAATGCCGCGCACGCGGCGGGTGATGGTGCGGGAAGTCACGGAACACCTCCGGGTCGAACTGTTGTGGAAAGTCGGACCATGAAGATCTAGGCCTTGGGTGGCGGCTTCAATGATCGTTCTGACGTCGCGCCGCCGCGGGTTTCCGGATCCCGCCCATTGGAGGAGCCGCGATCACCGACGATCGCAAAATCAGATGCACCCAAGATGCGCCTTTTCTGCGGCAAAACCAATGCCTCTGGCGCGAACGCAGCGTTCGCCGGGCGCATCAATCCCGCCAGCGAAAGGCCCGCCGCAACTCGGCTTCGGCGTTTCCGGGTACCAGCGGCCATGCGCGAGGATCGCGCGGCGCGGATGCACACCATGCCCATTCGAAGCAAGCACGTGCGATGGTTTGCCGCCCGAAGAACGTCATGCGCATGTCCAGCGACACCGGCTGTCGGCCGCGGGGCCGACGGCTTATCAAATAATGGTGTGGTCGTCGCGGCTATTGGTGGGAAGTCGGGCCGTTGTGGTGCCGGTGATGCGCGAACCGGGAGACTGTCGATATCACTCAACGAAGCCGCGTTCACGGACGAACGCACAATCAATGTACCCAGCGACCGCCCCGTCTCGCCGGCGCACTCGCAAACGCGCTGGACGACGCGCCGCCGCCCGCGGTGCGTTCGCGTTCGGTGGGCGGACGCACGCGCCAGTAGTGCGCGACCGCTTCGACCGCATCCGGAATCTGCGCGAGGCAGGCTACGTATTCATTGTCGTCGAGCTTGGCGATCGGCACGTCGGCCGCCAGCACGCCTTCGTCCACGGCCAGCGCCATGATGGGCGAAAGCATCTCCAGCAGTTCGCCATCTTCGGCCAACCGCGCTTCCCAGATCGACGCGCGCAAGTCGATGCCGCGGCTGAAACCTTCGCACCAGCCGGCCGCGCTGAGGTCGCTGCTGACATCCTGTTCGGGCGCGACTTCGCCCAACACGGGTTCGTACACTTCGCTTTCGAGTTCGGCCGGAATCGAATCGTTGAGCTTGGCCAGCAGGCCCAACACCGCCGCGCCCTGTTCCGGATCCTCGAACGGCGCATGCAGGATCTCCGGCAACCATTCCTCGGGCAGGGCCGGATCGGGGCCGATCGCCAGCGCGGTCAGCATGCCGTGCACGCCATCCAGCAACAAGGTTTCATCGGAATCGCGCGCATGGCCGCGCAGATAACGATCAAGCACTTCCAGCTCGGCGTCATCGATGATTTCGCGATGGGCAGGCGCCTCGTCCATGGATCAGATGATCGGGGCGCCCGCTTCAGTTCGCAAGCTCCAGCACCACCGGCGCATGGTCGGACGGACGCTCCCACGTGCGCGGCGTGCGGTCGATCGATGCCGCCGTCATCCGCGCGCGAAGGGCTTCACTGGCAAGGATCAGGTCGATGCGCAAACCGAGGTTGCGACGGAACGCGGCCTGGCGGTAATCCCACCAACTGAAGTGGCCTGCGCCTTCCGTGAACGCACGGAAGGAATCCACGAAACCCAGATCAAGTATCCCCCGCAGCGCTTCGCGTTCGGGCTCGGAACACAATACCTGGCCGCGCCACGCTTCCGGATCGTGCACGTCGCGGTCCTCGGGCGCGATGTTGAAATCGCCCAATACGACGACCTTGCCGAAGCGCTGCAACTCGGCGCGAAGATGGGCAGTGACCGCCGCCAGCCATTCGAGTTTCCAGGCGTATTTTTCGCTGCCGACGCTCTGCCCGTTCACCACGTAAAGGTTCACGATGCGCACGCCGCCGACCGTGGCGGCCAGCACCCGCCGGTGCGGATCGTCGAAGCCCGGCATGCCGGCGACCATGTCTTCGATCGGCTCGCGCGAAAGGAAGGCGACGCCGTTGTAGGTTTTCTGCCCGGAAAACACGCAGCGGTAACCGAGCGCTTCCACCGCTTCGCACGGAAACTTGTCGTCCTCGGTCTTGGTTTCCTGCAGCGCGAGCACGTCGGGCTGCGCCTCGCGGCACCACTGCTCGACGTGCGGCAGTCGCACCTTCAGCGAATTGACGTTCCAGGAGGCGATTTTCATTACGGCATTCCACGTGCGATCATCCCTGATCGCTGCAGTTGGCATCCTGTGGCAATGAATGAACGAATGATTGATTCTGCTCGTTTGACATTACCACGGCCATCCATGGCCTGATCTTCCACAACGGCTTCTTCGCGCAACACCCCGTCCTGCACGACGGCTTGCCGCACCCGCGTTTCCGATGCCCTCACCCAGAATTCCCATGCTCGCCACCGACCTCCTGTTGCTCGCCCTCGACGATGAACACGGCACGGTGTTGTCCCAAGCCGCGGTCGGCCTGGACTACGGCCTCGCCGGCGCGGTCGTGATGGAACTGGCCCTGCGCGGACGCCTCCGCATCGACAACGAAGCCGTCTCCACGATCGGCGCCGCCACCGATGACGCGCTGCTGGATGATGCGCTGCGGGTGATCGCGGCCACGCCGGGCAAGAACCTTTCGCACTGGGTGTGGGATCTTCCGCGCGACCTGGACCGGCTGCGGCAACGCCTGCTGGATCGGTTGGTCGCGCAAGGCACGCTGGAAAAGCGCGAGCGACGCGTGCTGCTGTTGTTCCACCAGAACGTCTATCCCGAACGCGACGCACGTGTCGAGCACGACATCCGTGCGCGCGTGGACGACGCGTTGCTGCACGGTGCGACACCGGACGCGCAAACGACCTGCCTGATCCATCTCGCCGCGGCTTGCCGGGTCACCGACGCGATTTATCCGCGCGACCAGCACAGGGCGATCGAGGCGCGCATCGACACGCTCGGCAATGCGGGCATGGCGGGCGCCCATGCCGTCGCGGGCCTGGTGGCGCAAGCCGAAACCGCAGCCGTCACCGCCGCGACCATGGCCGCGATCACGGCCTCGACGATCGCGGCCACCAGCGCCGCGACCATCGCGGCGTGCAGCGCCACTTCGGTCACCTGCAGGTAGCCTGGAAAAACCCCGGATCAGGGGCGTTTTTGCCCGCGAACGCCAACAACGCGATCAACCTCAAGCATCGCCTGCTGATTCACGTGGATTTGGGGCCCAACCGAGGACAGCGTTTTTTGCAGTGCGCCTCAGGCCGCGAGGCCATAAGACCGCAACAACGCATCGGGTTGTGGCGCGCGGCCACGGAACGCGATGAAGCTTTCCAGTGCCGGGCGACTGGCGCCCACGCTCAGGAACTCGTCGCGGAAACGCGCGCCCGTCGCGGCGTCGATCACGCCGCCACCTTCGCCCGCCTGATTCTGGAGAGCGCGTTCCTCGAACGCACCGAACACGTCGGCCGACAGCACTTCGGCCCACAGGTAACTGTAGTAACCCGCCGCATAACCGCCCGCGAAGATGTGCGTGAACGCGTGCGGAAAACGCTGCCATGCGGGTGGATACAGGACCGCGGCTTCGCGTCGCGCCGCCTCCAGTGTCTCCATCACCCGTGCGCCGCGCGCCGGATCGTAATCGGTGTGCAACAGGAAATCGAACAAGCCGAATTCGAGTTGCCGGGCGAGGAACATGCCAGCCTGGAAATGCCGCGCGGCCAGCATCCTGTCGAACAATTCATCGGGCAGTTCCTCGCCGGTCGACCAGTGCTTCGCGAACAGGTCCAGCGCCTGCCGGTTCCAGCAGAAGTTCTCCATGAACTGGCTGGGCAGTTCCACCGCATCCCACTCCACGCCGTCGATGCCGCCGATCGAGGGCAGGTCGATCCGCGTCAACATGTGGTGCAGGCCGTGGCCGAATTCGTGGAAGATCGTCTGCACGTCGTCGTGCGTCAACAGCGACGGCCGGGCACCCGCGGGCGGCGCGAAATTGCAGGTGAGGAAGGCGATCGGCAGTTGCACGGCGTCGCCATCGCGGAAGCGCGCACGGCACACGTCCATCCACGCACCGCCGCGCTTGCCGCTGCGCGCGTACAAATCCAGATACATCCCCGCGATCGGCTTGCCGTTCGCATCGCGCAGCTCGCAATAGCGCACGTCGGGGTGCCAGGCGTCCACGCCTTCGATTGCCGCCACCGTGATGCCGTAAAGGCGGCTCGCCACCTGGAACATGCCGTCCAGTACCGACGGCAGCGGGAAATACGCCTTCAGTTGTTCCTCGTCCAGCGCGTAGCGTGCGAGGCGCAGTTTCTCGGAGGCATACGCGATATCCCACGCCTCGAGGTTATCGATCTGCAATTCGCTTCGCGCAAACTCCCGCAATTCTTCCAGCTCCTGCTGCGCGACCGGCTTGGCGCGCGCGATCAGGTCGCGCACAAACGCCAGCACCTCGTCGGGCGTCGTCGCCATCTTGGTGGCCAGCGACTCTTCCGCCGAATTTGCAAAACCAAGCAGTCGCGCGGCTTCGTGGCGCAGCGCCAGAATTCTTTCCATGCGTTCGGAATTGTCGAACTTGCCGGCGTTGGGTCCCTGGTCCGACGCGCGGGTCTGGTAGGCCCAGTACACGCGCTCGCGCAGGGAACGATCATTGGCGTAGGTCAGCACCGCCTGGACGGAGGGCTGTTTCAGCGTGACCAGCCAGCCATCCAGATCATGCTCCCGGGCGTACTCGCGCAGTACCGCGCGTCCCGACTCGGGAATGCCGGCAAGATCGCGTTCGTCCTCGATGCGTTCCTGCCATGCGTCGGTGGCATCCAGCACCGCATTGGAAAACGCGGTGGTGAGCTTGGAAAGCTCGTTCGCGATCTCACGGAAGCGCGTGCGCGCAGGTTCCTCCAGCGCGACGCCCGACAACTTGAAATCGCGCAGCGCGTGTTCGACCAGCGCGCGCTCCGGTCGCGTGCGTTGCGCGAAACCGGGTGCATCGGCGACTGCCTGCACGGCGGCATACAGCGCGCGATTCTGTCCCAGTCCGCTGGAGAAATCGGTGATCTTTTCCTCGGCCTGCTCGTAGGCCGCACGCAACTCCGGCGTGTCCGCCACCGCGTGCAGGTGCGACACCGGCGCCCAGACGCGCGACAGACGCTGGTCGAGCCGCTCCTGTTCCAGCATCACGTGATCGAAGTCATGCGCGGCGCCGGCGGTCGTCAAGCGCTCGATGCCGGCCTGGTAATCGGCAAGGATCGCGTCGATCGCGGGCACCACATCGGCGGCACGGATGCTGGAAAACGCGGGCAATGCGGCGCCGTTGAGGAGGGAATTCTCGCTGGACATGTTGCGCTCCGGTGGATTCGACAGCGTGGCGCTCCGCGGGTTCGAAATCAAGCGGCCGGCTGCACGCGCGTCACCGCAACAACCATCTCAGCAAGCGCTCCGCACGCGCACCGTAAGGCGGGCGCAACCACGCCGTCGCCGACCAGCGCGCCTGCCGGAACACCGACATCTGCTTCGAGAATGCGAGAAAGCCAGCATGGCCATGATACGTGCCCATGCCGGACGGACCGATGCCACCGAACGGCAGTCGCGATTGCGCGAACTGGAACAAGCAATCGTTGATTGCCACGCTGCCCGCGGTGCACGCCTCCAGCGCCCGTTTGATGCGAGCGGGGTTGTCGTCGAACACGTACAGGGACAGCGGTCGCGGGCGGACATTGACGTAATCCAAAGCTTCATCGAAGTGCCGATACGTCACGACCGGCAGCACCGGCCCGAAGATCTCCTCGCGCATCAGGGCGAGCGAGTCGGACGCATCGAGCACCACGGTCGGGGCCAACACGCGTCGGGCGCCGTCATGCAAGCCCTCGTGCAAGGGAATGACCCGCGCGCCTGCCGCGCGCGCTTCGTCCAGCCATGCACACAGCCGCGCGTGCTGGGCGCCGTTGACGATGCTCGCGTAATCGCCGCCAGCATTCTGTGGTGAATAGTGGTGCGCCGCGCAGGTGCGCAGCAGCGCAACCAACGCATCGCGCTCGGCTTCGTGCACCAGCGCGTAATCCGGCGCGATGCAAGTCTGGCCGGCATTGAGGAACTTGCCCGCGGCGATCCGCGCCCCGTTGCGGGCGTTCACGCAACCCGGGCCACGATCGCGGGCGACTTGCCGCCCAGCTCCAGCATCACCGGCGTCAGGTTGGGCGCGGCCGCGGCCAGCACCTTCGCGCCCACCGCGGTCGAACCGGTGAATAGCAGATGATCGAACGGCAGGGCCGCGAACGCGGCGCCCACGTCGGCGCCACCCTGCACCACCGCGACACGCTCGATGGGTAAAACTTCCGCCAGCACCTCGGCCAGCAACGCCGAGGTGCGCGGCGTGGACTCGGACGGCTTCAGCATCACGTGGTTGCCGGCTGCGAGCGCATCGACCAGCGGTACCAGTGCAAGATTGACCGGATAATTCCACGGACTGACGACGCCGACGACGCTCAGCGGTTTCGTCACGATTTCGCAATGTGCGGGAAAGAAGGCGGCATCGGCCGCGACGCGGCGCGTGCGCATCCAGCGGCGCAGGCGCTTGTGGACGTGGTCGATCTCGTTGAGCACGGGCAGGCCGTCGGCCAGCAATGTTTCCACGCGCGGGCGATGGCCGAAGTCGGCACTGACGGCGCGCACGAAATCCTCCAGCCTCGCCTTGAATGCGCGGCGCAGGCGCGCCAGGTCATCCATTCGTTGCGCATGGTCGGGCGTGCGCGCCTGCCAGGCCGCACGCTGGGCTTGCAGCAAGGTGCCGAGATTGGCGATCGGCGTATCCATGGCTTGGGGGCCGGCGTTACGATGCTCCGGATCGTGATCCACGCAATGGCGAAGTGCAATGAACCACGTCCGCGCCTACCGCGACATTTGGCCGCAACTCGGGGCAAACGTGTACGTCGATGCCGCCGCCACCGTGATCGGTGATGTCGAACTCGGCGACGACGTATCGGTCTGGCCGGGTGCGGTGTTGCGCGGTGACGTCGAGCGCATTCGCGTTGGCGCGCGGACAAATGTCCAGGACGGTGCGGTGGTGCACGTCACGCACGATGGCCCCTACACGCCGGGCGGGCGGCCCTGCCTCGTGGGCGCGGACGTCACGATCGGACATGGCGCGGTGATCCACGCCTGCACCATCGAAGACTGCTGCCTGATCGGCATGCACGCCACCGTGCTGGACGGCGCGGTGGTGAAACGCCACGCCTTCATCGGCGCGGGCGCGCTGGTCGCACCGGGCAAGGTGGTGGGCGAAGGCGAGTTGTGGATCGGCAATCCCGCACGCTGCGTGCGCAGCTTGGCCGAAGCGGAAATCGAGGCGCTCCGCTATTCGGCGCGACACTACGTCGAACTCAAGAACGATTACCTGCGCTGATTTGCGCCAGCGCCGCATCGACGTCCGGCCGCACGCCGTGCCAGTGCTCGAACGATGCCGCGGCGGTTTCGACCAGCATGCCGAGGCCGTCGAATGCGGATGCGCAGCCGGCGCGCCCCGCCCAGTCGATGAAGGCTTGTGCAGCCGGGCCGTAGCTCAGGTCGTAGGCCGCGGCGCTTGCCCGGCCCAATGACGGTGGCAGCGCAAGCGCGGCATGCTGCACGCCTGCGGACGTGGCGTTGACGATCAGGTCGAACGGCCCGCAGCGTTCCAGATCATCCCAGCCAAGCACCCGCACGCGTGTGGCATCGGCCAATGCCGCGGCCAACGATTGCGCGCGTTCCACGGTGCGATTGGCAATCGTGATCCCCCGGATACCCGCGTCCAGCAACGCGAACGCCGCCGCGCGCGACGCGCCGCCGGCACCGAGCAGAAGCACATCGATTCCGCGCGGATCGATGCCGCAACGCCTATGCATGTCGGCGAGCATGCCCGCGCCATCGTTGCTGTCGGCCTCGATGCGGCCGTCGGGTAACCGCGTCAGCACGTTGGCCACGCCCAGCCGCTGCGCGGTGGCGGTTTGCACGTCCGCAAGCGCGAAAGCCGCAGCCTTGTGCGGCAAGGTGACGTTGGCGCCGCCTCCGCCGTGCGCGAGGAACGTGTGCACCGTGTCCGTAAATACCGCAGACGCCACATCGATCGCCGTGTATTCCAGCGCGATGCCGGTTTGTGCTGCGAACAGCGCGTGCAGGCGCGGCGACAGTGAATGCGCGATGGGATGGCCGATGACGGCGTAACGTGAAACGACTGCGGGCATGGGGTTCGGGACTCAGGATTCGGCGCAACGCGCTCAGATGGTACCCGTCTCAATCGGCGAGATCGCCCACGGGGAAGCTTGGGCCCACTCAGACCAGGAGCTCGCCATGTCACGTCGTTCCGAATCCCCGATAGCCCTCGATCCCTTGACCGTCGCGGCGGGAACCTGGCTCGCCTGCGGCATGGTGTTGTACGGGTTGACGCCGCTGCCGTTGCGCGACGCGGCGCTGGGCTGGTCGCCAGCCTTCTGGCTGCTGGCCGCACCTTGCCTGCTGCTGGTCGCCCGTCGTGCGTTCGGCTTGCGGATCGATTCACAGTCGCAACGCGCGGCGCGATCGGTTCACCACTTGAGCGCCGCGGCGGAACGCCGGCGCGAGCGCTCCGCCCGCCGCAATCGCCGAATGCACGTGAAGCGACGCGCTGCCGCCTGAGGACGACCTCAGGCCGCGACGCCGTTGCGCTTGGCTTCCATCCGCCGCAGCAGTTCCCGCATGATGCGCTGATACAACTCCTCGCCGAGTTCGGCGTCTTCCACGCCGGCGTCGATCGACGGATTGTCGTTCACCTCGATCAGCACCGTGCGATCGTGTGTCTGCTTGATGTCGACGCCATACAGGCCGTTGCCGATGGCGGACGAGCCGCGCACCGCCAGCCTGACTACTTCGGCGGGCGCGTCGTCGATCTTCATGCATTCGAACCCGCCCGAGCGCGCACTGCCGCGCGCGCTGTGGTTGTAGATCTGCCAGTGCCCGCGCGACATGAAGTATTTGCAGGCATACAGTGGCTTGCGGTTGAGCACGCCGATGCGCCAGTCGAATTCGGTGTACAGGAACTCCTGCGCGATCAGCAGTGCGGTGCTCTGGAACAGATGCGCCGCGGCCTTGGCCAGTTGGTCGAGATCATCCACCTTGATCACGCCGCGCGAGAACGACCCATCCGGGATCTTCAGCACGAGTGGGAAGCCGAGCTTGTCGGGCAGCTCGCGCAATTGCCGGGAGTCCTCGCGATACAGCACTTCCGAGCGCGGCACCGCCACCTTGTGGGCGCGCAGCATGTCGTTAAGGTAGATCTTGTTGGTGCAACGCAGGATCGAGGTGGGATCGTCGATCACCACCATGCCTTCGCGCTCGGCCTTGTGCGCGAAGCGATAGGTATGGTCGTCCGGCGCGGTGGTTTCGCGGATGAACAGCCCGTCGTATTCCGCCAGGCGCGGATAATCGTGTTTGTAGATCGGATCGACTTCGATCCCGAGGTCCTTGCCGACGGCGATGAACTGCTTCAGCGCGCGTGCATTCGACGGCGGCATCGCCTCCTTTGGGTTGACCAGCATCGCGAGGTCGTAGCGGAACTGGCGTCGGGCGCGCGGCTTGCGCCACAGGCGCTTCGAGAATGCATCGAGTGCCTGCGCAAACGTGTCTTCCTGCGCGTCGTCCAGCGTGTGCAGGCCGACCGGTTTGATCGCGCTGATCTGCCACACGCGGTCGCGCTCGAACTCGATGCGCAGCAGCGGACACGGGAACGTTTCGAACACTTGCCGCGCCAAGTCCTGCAGCGCGGGATAGGAAGTGACGCCGAAGTAGACCAGGATGCCGAGGTCGGTGGTGTCCTGACCGCCGGCGGGCAGGAAATGCGTCAATTTCTGGTTGAGGTCTTCGATGTCGAGGTTGTAAAGCGCGCGTTTGCGCAGGTCGCTGATGGTACGCACCGAGGGAATCACCCGGTGCCCGCGCGCCTCGCCCAGCAACGACACGTAATGGCCGACCCCCAGATACTTGTAATTGCGGCACAGGTTGATGACGTGGGTGCGTTCGTCGCCGCCCACGGGTTCGCGCAAATACTGCATCGCGGTGACGACGTTGTCCGACGGGTAATACGAACCCCAGTCGGAGGCTTTTTCGACGACGATGACCAGCCGGCTCATTGCAGATCTTCCCGATTCGTGCCCGAGGCCGCGACGTGTGGCGCGGCATCCGAAAGGGCGCAGTGTCGGCACCGCGCAAGCCAAACGCAAGGGGCGAAATTTCCCCGGCCGGCGTGGATTCAGCCTTGCGCAAGCGCGCTCCGCACGCCACGCTTGCGGCATGCCGCGCCGCCCATCCATTTCCGTCCGGCAGGCTATGCCTGCCGACCTCGATGCCCTGCTCGCGCTGGAACGAGCCAGCTTCGAGGGCGACCGCATCAGCCGCGCGCAATGGCGACGGCACATCGGGAGCGCGACCGCCGCCGTGCTGGTGGTCGGTGATGCAGCCGCCGGCATCGACGCGGCAGCGGTGGTGTTTTATCGACGCAATTCGCGAACCGCCCGGTTGTATTCGCTGGCCGTCGCCATGCATGCACGCGGCGCGGGATTGGGCCGCACGTTGCTGGCCGCCTCCGAAGCGGACGCCCGTGTACGCGGATGCGAATCGATGCGCCTCGAAGTGCGGGTCGACAATGCCCCCGCCATCGCGCTGTACGAACAGCACGGTTACGTGCGCGGCAGTCGGATCCCCGGGTTCTACGAAGATGGTGCGGACGCGTGGCGGTACCTGAAACGCCTGACAACTGTCAGCCACGAATAGATGACATCCAGGACATGTAGGCCGACTCGGCAAGCCTCATCCTCGGCTCATCACCGCCGTTTGGCGCACGACTTCGGCTGCAGGTCGTCACCGGCGGAACGTGCAAGGTGACGCGCCACAGAGCCCACGGTCCAAGGCGGATCATTGACCGGTTTGGCGCCGGAATCGCGAGCCACGCTGCGGTTCCAAAGCGTAGCTTTATACTCACCGGCGACTCGCCACCCCCGGATCGCCTGCATGCGCCGTCGCATCGTGGTTTCTGCTTTGCTGTTGCTGTGCGGCGCCGCGCTGCTGGCCGGTTGCGGGCAGAAGGGACCGCTTTTCCTACCGACCAAGTCCGCGGTCCCGGCTTCCGCTTCGAGTGTCCCGCCGGCGCCGACGTCCACCGCCCGACCCGCGTCCGCCTCGACGGCCGCCGTGCCGGCAGCGGGTTCGTCCGGCGGCCATTGACGCGCGCCGGACATGGCCATCCGTTTTACCAAGATGCACGGCCTCGGCAACGACTTCGTCGTGCTGGATGCACGTGATGCGTCGCTGCGCGTGGATCCGACCATGATCCGGGCCATGGCCGATCGCCATACCGGCATCGGTTTCGACCAGCTGCTGATCATCGAACGCGCGCGTGACCCGGCATGCGCCGCCGCATATTCGATACGCAACGCCGACGGCTCGCATTCCGAACAGTGCGGCAATGGCGCACGCTGCATCGGTGCCTGGCTGCACCGTGCAGGCGCGGTTGCAACGGGCGAATCCATGAAGCTGGAGAGCCCCGCTGGCATCATCGGGATGCGCCTGACGGATCCGGCCACCGTCGCGGTGGAAATGAGCGAGCCCGAATTCGAGCCTGCACGCATTCCGTTCGATGCACCGGCAGCGGCGAACACCTATTCGCTCGACGTCAACGCCGAACGCATCGACATCGCCGCGGTATCGACGGGCAATCCCCACGCCGTGCTGGAAGTGGCTGACCTCACCGATCCGCGCATCGATCGGCTCGGTCCGGCAATCACCACACATCCGCGTTTCCCGCGTGGCGCGAATGCGGGCTTCGTCCAGGTATTGGATGATCAGCACGTGAAACTGCGGGTGCACGAACGCGGCGCCGGCTGGACGCAAGCCTGTGGCACGGGCGCCTGCGCCGCGGTGGCAGCGTTGCATCGCCGGGGACGGGTCGCGGACGCAGTTCGCGTCGAACTGCCGGGCGGTACGCTCGAAATCGCATGGCAAGGGCGCGGGTACACGCTATGGATGACCGGTCCGGCGGCATTCGTCTTCGATGGCGAGTGGCTTGGACTCGACTCCGAACGGTCGTGAAGAACATTCGACGCGGACAAAAGCGGTTGATCACGGTGGGGCAGCGCGCGAACCCGCGTTGACTTCATCCGTGTCCAAAGTGTCGCCAGCATTTGCGTTCGCGTCGGCGAACGCCCAAACTTCGCGGCAACCCAACCGGTTGGACACGCATGGCCGATTTGACCCTGAAGCAAAGCCTCGAGGCAATGGACATCGCCGAGTACCTGCGCCAGCACCCCCGATTTCTCGAAAACTTTCCGGACGTGGCCACGGAGCTGGTGATGCCGCGCGAAAACGGCCCCGCCGCCTCGCTGGCGGCGTACCAGCTCGAAGCGTTGCGTGCGCGCAACCACGAACTCAACGAACGGCTGGCGGAACTCGTCGCGATCGCGGGCGACAACGAGCAGTTGATGGTGCGCGTGCACACGCTCACCGTCGGGCTGCTGCGCGACGACAACCTTGCCGATGTCCTGAAAAGTTTCGTCGGCGCACTCAACGAGGACTTCCACACCGACCTGGTCCGCGTGGTGCTGTTCCGCGATGCCGCCGACCTGCCGCGCACGGATTGGCTGGTCTGCGTGCCGGGAGGCGCCGGCGCGCTGCCAACATTCGCCGACTTCCTCGCACGCGGTGATGCCGCCTGTGGACGCCTTGCGCAGGACAAGCTCGATCGCCTGTTCGGCAATGACGTCGGTCGCGTGCAATCCACCGCGCTGCTGAAGATCGGCGAGGCCGGGATGCTGGCGATCGGCAGCGACGATCCGAACCGCTTCCATCCCGGCATCGGCACCCTGTTCCTGAAGCTGATCGCGCAGGCGCTGGACGCCGCGATCGCGCGCTTCGCAACTGAATGAACCCGGCCGCGTGAGGCGTGAATGTCCGGCTTGGCTGTCGACACCACAAGGTTCCTCGAATACCTGAAGGTCGAGCGGCATTATTCGCCGGGTACGCTGCGCAATTACACGCACGCGCTGGAGACGCTGGCGCTTTTCGCCGACAGCCTTTCGCTCGCCGCGTGGAGTGACCTCCGCGGCGAACAACTGCAGACGCTGGTTGCCAACGAACACCGCCGTGGGCTGGAGCCGCCATCACTGCGGGCGATGCTGTCGGCGTATCGCAGTTTCTTCCGGTTCCTCGCGCGCGAAGGCAAGATCCAGAACAACCCCGCCGCCGGCGTGCGCTCGCCGAAAATGCGCCGCAAGCTTCCGGAAGTGCTGGACGTGGATGAAGCTGCGGCGCTGGTGGAAGTGACGGCCAATGACCCGCTGGCGCGACGCGATCGCGCGATGCTGGAGCTTCTGTATTCCAGTGGCGTGCGCGTGTCGGAATTGTGCGGCGTGCGCTGGTGCGACCTGGATGTCGAGCAGGGACTGCTTCGCGTCACCGGCAAGGGCCGCAAGACCCGCATCGTGCCGGTCGGGCGGATGGCCCTGGATGCCTTGTCCGCACTGCGTGACTCGCAACCCGCCGGCGAAGATGATCCGGTCCTGCGCGGCCGCGGCGATCGGGCGCTGACGCCCGGTGCGGTGCGCGCGGCGATCAAGCGTCGTGCGCGATCCCAAGGCGTGTGGCGGCGCGTGTATCCGCACCTGATGCGGCACTCCTGCGCGTCGCACCTGCTGGAATCGTCCGGCAACCTTCGCGCGGTGCAGGAACTGCTGGGTCACGCCGACATCGGCACCACCCAGATCTACACGCATCTCGATTTCCAGCACCTCGCGAAGGTCTACGACGCCGCGCATCCGCGTGCGAAGCGGAAATAATCGCTTCTTCCCCTCCCCCCTTTGGGAGAGGGTCCGAAGGGCGGGTGAGGGCTCGGAAATCCGGCAACATCGGAATCTCGTTCAAGCTTGTGATGCGCGGAACTTCCGAACCCTCATCCGGCGCTGCACGCAAACGAAAAAGCGGCGTTTCACGCTCCTTCTCCCAGAGGGAGAAGGGAATCTTCGGGTCACGTCGTGTAACCGAAGCGCTCGATCCACGGACGCAGCGCCGGCAGCACCAGCTCGAACTGCTCGCGGTAGTGCATCCAGCGCCCCACCGCTGCCGTGCTCACCGGTTGCGTGACCTGCGCATAGCTTGGCGTGGCAATGAACTGTTTGCGCCGCGCGCTGGCCGCGAAATCCATCATGGCTGAAGCATCCGCAACTTCCAGAAAATCGCCGAGCCTGGCCACGGCCGCTCCGGGATCGGCAACGACCGATTCATACCGCCACTCCAGGACACGCGGCTTGAACACCTCGATGTGCCCGCAGCACTGTTCGAACGCCTCGGTGTATCCCTGCGCCAACCGGGGCAGCGAGGCACACATCGTCCTGAACGCCGGTGAGCGGAACGCCTGCATGCTGCAACTCAACAGCACGTCGCAGGGGTGCCGGATGCACAGGATGATGCGCGCATCCGGGAACAGGCGCAGGGTCATCGGCAGGCACAGCATGTTCAATGGATTCTTGTCGACCAGCCGACGCTGTCCGAGATCAGGCAGCGTGCGTTCGACCAGACGCCAGTAGACCGCGCGCAGCTGATCCGCTTCGACTGGGGTAAGTGTGGCGAGGTCGGCCGGATAGCGCTGTCCCGCTTGCTCCATCCGCTCGATCAGTTGATAGACGTAGCCGCGCTCGTCCATCGAACGGAAATCCGGATGCGCGTCCAACATCTGCTCCAGCAGTGTCGTCCCCGAACGCGGAAAGCCGATCACGAACACGGGGCTGCGCAGCATGGAAGGGCCAGGCACGGGTTTCCAGGTCCCATACGCAGCCGCGTCCACCGAACGGGTCACCATCGGCAGAGGCTGTCCGTTCGTCCCGGACAACTTCGGGGCCGCCTGCCGGGCGATTTCCATTTGCGCTGCGTGGGCAATTTCGAGTGCATTCCATGCATCGCGGTACAGCGATTGCCGGTCGCACGCCGAGGCGAGGCCGAACGCGGCGCTCGACACGACCTCCGGATCCGTGGCTACGTCCAATACGCGTTGGTAAAGCTCGGCCGCGTCGGCATGCCGATGCTCGCGCATCGCCATCACCGCGTGCGCGCGCCACACGTCGATGCGTGCGTCGATCTCGTCTGTCTCCAGGTCGTCTAGGGAGACCAACGACAACTGTTGCAGTTCCCGTCGCGCCTGATCGATCAGATTGTTCCGTTCGTACAATGCAACGCGCTGCGCCGTGATGCGAAACCGCATGGCTTCGGCTGCCGGCCCATCGGGCAGGCGCGCTTGCGCCAAGACTTTCAGCGCGATCTCCAAACGTCCCAGCACGGACAAGATGGAAGCGAGCACCAACGCCTGCCCGGCTGGCTGCGATGGCCAGTCGGCCGAGCCTTCCAGCATGGCCTCCTCGCCCTCCAGATCGCCGCAGACGTGGCAGGCATGGGCCGCTTCCAAACGCGCTTCGACAAACCGCGGCGCGAGTTGTACCGCATCCAGCAACACGCCGCGCGCCAGCGACCAGCGCTGTTGCCGGATATACAGCAGGCCGAGGTTGTAGTGCACGTCGGCATCGCCGGGCGCCAGCGACCTGGCCTTCAACAGCGCGCGTTCCGCGGCCGGCAGGTCACCCGCTTGCCGGCACGCTTCGCCGAAGTTGTTCCACCACGCCGGAATGTCCGGCCGAATACGCGTCAATCGTTCGAAGGTCTGCGCGGCCCGCGGGTATTCGCCTGTCTGCTGTTGCGCCATGCCAAGCAGCGCAAGGAACGCCTCGTTGCCAGCCTCGGCATCGGGAACCTGCGCCGCCAGCACCAGCACGCGTTGCATGTCGCCCGCATTCCATGCGGTGGCCATGGATTCGACAATGGCGGTGACCGACGCGGTCATGTGAAGACGATCCTGCAAGATGGCGCCACTCTAGCGGATGCAAAAAGGGCACCGCTTGCGCGGTGCCCTTGCTCAACCCTGCGGTCGTACCGTGGCTGCGGACGATCAGAACTTCAGCGTCGCACGCGCCCAGTAGTAGCGGCCCATCATGTCGTAGGTGGCGGAATCGGTGTTGCCCTGCCCGTTCTGGTAGATCAGCGGCGGCCGCTTGTCGAACAGGTTGTCCACGCCGAGGTCGAAGCGGGTGTGGATGGTCGGCACCGCCACGCCGAACTGGACGTCGCTGTACACCACGGAAGCCACCGGCAAGTTGGCGTGGGTGGCAGCGTCCGCACTGAGCGCGGTCACTGAACTGATGTAACGCGTCCGCCACTGGGCGTCCCAGTCGCCACGGTTCCAGCCGATCGTTGCCGTCCCGCGCCACCGCGAGGTGTTGCCGAACTGTGCGTTCCAGGTGCCGGCGAGCTTGTCGACCGTGGAGCCCGGCGTCCCCGGCGTTGCATTGTTGTTGAAGGTGGCAAGGTAGCTGGTGGCCAGTCCGAGCTTGAAGTCGCCCGGGTTGAAGCCTCCCAAGTCGAAGTGTGGGAGCTTGTAATTGGCCGTGAAGTCGATGCCGCTGGTGCTCAAGCTGCCCAAGTTGTACACCGGCCCGTCGACGTAGTTGATCTGCCCCGGAACTTGGGTGGTGTTGTCGTAGCGATGGATGAACGGGCAGAGCGGGCTCGCATTGTTGTTGAAGCACGAGTACACCACCGTGGTGGGTGAGATCGGCACCAGGGTGTCGTACAGATAGATGTGCCAGAAGTCTAGGCTGGTATTCAATCCCGGTGCCCAGCTCGGGTTGTAGACCAGGCCGAAGTCGACCGATTTACCGTGCTCGGGCTTGAGGCCTCCGCCCAAGATGTTGCTGCCCGAGTAGTACGAGTTGACCTGCTGGCCACTCGCCATGTAACCCGGAGGCGCGTACTGGCACGCATTGGCGTGCTGCGCCAATTCCGCTGCGTTCAAGCCATTGCAGGGATCGTTGAAGTTCGGCTGCGATATCGAGCGTCCGTCGTAAAGCTGGTCGAGGTTGGGCGCCCTGAACACTTGCGAGATGGTTCCGCGAACCAGCAGATCCTGGATCGGACGCCACTCGATCGCGACCTTGGCGTTGGTGGTGGAACCCGCGCTGTCGTAGTCGGAGTAGCGCACGCCCAAGTCGAGGTTAAGCGAGTACGCACCGGGTACCTCCTTCAACAGCGGCACCAAGGTTTCGGCGAAGGCTTCCTTGACGTTGTCGTCGCCGGCACCCGGCGAACCGCAGGCCTCTCCCGAGATTTGGCATGTACCGGTAGCCGGAACGAGCAGGGCGAGCGGATTGATCGTGTAGTTCAGGCTTTGCTTGCGATACAACGCGCCAACCGCCAACTGCACGTCCCCGGCTGGCAACGAGAACAGATTGCCGTTGGCGCCGGCGGAGATCTGCCGCATGATTTCGCGCTTCCGGTAAATGGCATCAAGCGCGCCCGCGGAAAGCGCCTCGCCGTTGTTGGCCTGATCGAAGATGTTGGCGCCGGCATCGATGGCAGCCTGCAACGCCGGGATATACAACTCGTTCTTGTCGATTTGCGTACGCGAGGTATGACCGTAGTCAAGCGTGACGTTCCAGTTCCAGCTGCTCTGGCCGACCGCGCCACGCAAACCGGCGATCAACTGCCCGGTGCTGGTGGTATAGGGGTGGATGCGCGTACCTACACCGGTAAGGCGGGTCTGGAAACTGAAGCCGTTGTCCGGGGCGGCGGGCAAAACACCCGGCAGGTTGAACGTCACGCCGAACGGATTGAATGACGCACTGGCTGGAATGATCAAGCCATCGCCCGTGCCGACCGGAATCGACGCGTCCTGGCCAGCCGACTCGGTATGGTTGTAGAAGGCATCGACGAAGGCCGTGATGTTGTCGGTCAGGTTGAAGCTGCCCAGCACGAAGCCATCGGTGCGTTGCTGCGCAACCTGGATGTAGTTGTAGGCCGCGTAATTGAACCGGTCTTGTGGCGTGTTGGTGAAGCAGCGGTAGTCACCCAGGCTGGTACCGTTGCCGCTAGCCAACGTGGCATAGCCCGTTGCGCAGTCCGACAAACCCGGGAGCCCCGAGGGCAACAGAATCTTGCCGGTCGGGATCGACGACGATCCGGATACGGTGACTTGGCCGTCGGACAGGTACAACTGGTGTGCCGCGAAATCGCGCCGCGAGTTGGGCACCGCGTCGTACTTGTTGTAATCGATGCCGCCGACGATGTTGTACCTGTCGCCGGTGTGGCCCATGCTCAGGCTGATGCCGTGCCGTTGGCCATCACCCTGGTCGGATATACCATCGTTGAGGCTCATCTCGACGCCGTCGAAATCGTGGCGCAGGATGATGTTGACGACACCACCCACAGCGTCGGAACCGTAAGTGGTCGAGGCGCCCTCGGCCAGCACGTCGATCCGCTGCACCATGTTCTGCGGAACCAGGTTCATGTCGGCGTTCAACATACGCTGACCGTCGATCAGCACCAGCGTGCGGCCGGTGCCGAGGCCACGCAGCGAAACGCGCGAAGCGCCGTCGCCGCCCTCGGTCAACGGCGAAGCGACGCCGCCGCCGTTGGAGTTGTTCTGCGGATTGGTGGCATTACCCGCGACGCTGGGCAATTGCTGCAGCACGTCGCCGAGTGTCGGTTTGCCGGAATTGGTGATGTTCTGGCGATCGATGATGGTGACCGGGCTGGCCGTTTCGGTATCCACGCGCCGGATCAGCGATCCGGTCACCACCACGGTTTGCAGCGTCTTGGGTTGATCCGTGGTGTTGCCCTGGTCTTGTGCAGGCTGCTGCGCCTGGGCCAAGCCGGCGGCTGCAACCAGACCCGCGGTCAAGCCGACGCGGACCGCGAGCGACAGGCGTTTCATTTGGTGGTTCATGGTCTCTCCAGCTGAAATCGAACAATGCCATCGCGTGCACCGCGTCCCGCCGGATTCCCCGGCGTGGTGTGTCGCTGTGCCGCGTACCTCCCCTTGGGGTTCAGCTAACCGCGATTTAACGATACTCGCTGCGAAAAAAACGCGCAATGGAGGCCTGTGGCATCGATCGCCCGCCGGCTGCGGCCACGCGCGATTGCCCCGGGCGGCGGAAGGCGTCCGCCCGGCCGCACGCTTGCCATCGGCGCCGCATGCCCCCACCTTTGCGGCATCCCCGAGAACGAGAGCGCCATGGAATCCTTCCACGCCACCACCATCCTGTCCGTGCGCAAGAACGGCAAGGTCGTCCTGGGCGGCGATGGCCAGGTCACGCTGGGCAATACCGTGGTCAAGGCCAATGCGCGCAAGATCCGGCGTCTGGGCAAGAATTCCGACGTGCTGGCCGGTTTCGCCGGCGCAACCGCGGACGCTTTCACACTGTTCGAGCTGTTCGAGGACAAGCTGGCCAAGCACAACGGCCAGTTGACCCGAGCTGCGGTGGAACTGGCCAAGGAATGGCGCACCGACCGGCGGTTGGGTCGACTCGAGGCGATGCTGGCGGTGGCCGACAAGGAGGCTTCACTTTTGATTTCCGGCAACGGCGACGTGCTGGAGCCCGAGCACGGCCTGATCGCGATCGGCTCGGGCGGTCCGTACGCGCAAGCCGCGGCCAAGGCGCTGCTGGACAACTCCGACCTGGAGGCACGCCAGATCGTCGAGAAGGCGCTCGGGATCGCCGGCGACATCTGCATCTACACCAACCACAACGTCACGATCGAAGAGCTGGGAGTCGAGAATCGGGATAGAGAATCGGCAAAAAGCCCGCTGACTGCCGATTGACTCACCCAAGCCACCGCTCTTTCCGATCCCCATCACATTCCCGATTCTCGTACTCATGTCCGAATTGACCCCCCGCGAAATCGTCAACGAACTCGATCGCTTCATCATCGGCCAGCACAACGCCAAACGCGCGGTCGCGATCGCGCTGCGCGACCGCTGGCGCCGGATGCAGCTCGATCCCGCGTTCCGCAACGAAGTCACGCCCAAGAACATCCTGATGATCGGGCCGACCGGCGTCGGCAAGACCGAGATCGCGCGACGCCTGGCGACGCTCGCAAAAGCGCCGTTCGTGAAAGTGGAAGCGACCAAGTTCACCGAGGTCGGTTACGTCGGCAAGGACGTCGATTCGATCGTGCGCGACCTTGCCGACGTCGCCTACAAGCTCACCCGCGACCAGGCCAAGGAGCGCGTGCGCTCGCAGGCCGAGGAGCACGCCGACGAGCGCATCCTCGACGCATTGCTGCCGCGCCGCGAAGCAAGCGGCGGCTGGGATCAGGAAAGCGACCAGCAGCAGGTCGAATCCGACACTTCCACACGCGGGAAGCTGCGCAAGCAGTTGCGCGAGGGCGCGCTGGACGAGCGTGAAATTGAACTCGAGTTTTCCATGAACGTGGGCGTTGAAATCATGGCGCCGCCGGGCATGGAGGAGATGTCGCAGCAACTGCGTTCGATGTTTCAGAGCATGGGCGGCGGCAAGACCCAGAAACGCAAACTCAAGATCAAGGCCGCGCGCCCGATGCTGATCGACGAAGAAGCGGGCAAGCTCCTCAACGACGACGAATTGCGCGCGCAGGCGATCGAGAACTGCGAGCAGAACGGCATCGTGTTCATCGACGAAATCGACAAAGTCGCCCAGCGCAGCGATTGGGGCGGCGCGGGCGTGTCGCGCGAAGGCGTGCAGCGCGACCTGCTGCCGCTGGTCGAAGGCTCGACCGTGTCCACCAAGTACGGCCCGGTCAAGACCGACCACGTGCTGTTCATTGCCTCGGGCGCGTTCTCGATGGCCAAGCCTTCGGACCTCATCCCGGAATTGCAGGGCCGCCTGCCGATCCGGGTGGAGCTGTCGGCGCTGTCGGTGAAGGATTTCGAGCGAATTCTTTCCGAACCCCACAACGCACTGACCAAGCAGTACGCCGCAATGCTGAACACCGAGGGCGTGAAGCTGGAGTTCACCGGCGATGGCATCGCCAAGCTGGCCGAAGTGGCCTTCAAGGTCAACGAGAGCACCGAAAACATCGGCGCCCGCCGACTGCAGACGGTCATGGAGCGGCTGCTGGAATCGATCTCGTTCGAGGCCGCGGACAAAAGTGGCGAAAAGTACTCGATCGACGCCGAATACGTCGACAAAAACCTCAAAGACCTGGCTTCGAACGAAGATCTCTCCCGCTATATCCTGTGAGACCGGCATCCCGGGCAGTCTCGGCCCGGTCCGGCTAGAATGACGTCATGGGCAAGGTTCTGAAATTCCAGTCCGCCAGCCCGCGCCCCAAGCTGCGGGGCGCTTTGCAACGCGGCGAACTGGTGCGCGTGTGGCGCAGCGATCTCGAAGACGGCAGCTTCTGTGGCTACCTCGCCGGCATGGGCAAGGAGTGGCTACTGATGTGGGTGGTCGGCGACCAGATCAGCTTCGATGGACTATATGCGCTGCGGCTGGCGGACATCAGTGAAGTCGAGGCGCCGGACGGTCATCACGTCTTCATCGAGAAGGCACTGGCGATCCGCGACATCCACCCGCGCCTGCCGCGCAACTTCCCGCTGGACGACATCACCCAGGTGGTGCGCGCCGCAGCCGAATACGCGGCGGTGATGTGCGTGCACGTGGATACCGAGGACGAACACGAGGTCTGCTATATCGGGCGCCCGCTGGGCATCGAGGACGATGGCTTCACCCTGCAGGAAATCACGCCCGACGCCGAGTGGCTGCGCGAGCCGTCGTTCTTCGGCTGGGACGAAATCTCCACCGTCAGCTTCGACGAACCGTACGCGCAGGTGCTGCTCGATGTCGCCGGCCAGCCGCCGCGGATCGACTTTGCGGGCTCGGGCTTCGGCAGCGTGCATTAGTGCTTCATGCGTGATTGACCGGCATCAGTCCCACGGTGTCGTGCGCCGATAAAATCACCGGATGACCACGCCCCGACCCACCGACATCACCCTCCACAAGAAATCGCGCACGCTGGAAGTCGTGTTCGACTCCGGCGAACATTTCGTGCTGCCTGCCGAGTACCTGCGGGTGTACTCACCGTCCGCCGAAGTCCAGGGCCACGGCCCCGGGCAGCAGGTACTGGTCGCCGGCAAGCGCGAGGTCGGGATCATGGAACTGCAGCCGGTCGGCAATTACGCTGTCTCGCTGCACTTTACCGACGGCCACGCCACCGGCATCTATTCATGGGAGACGCTGCACGACCTCGGCAGCAACCAGGACAAGAACTGGAAGTCCTACCTCGAGGCGCTGGAAAAGAACAATCTTTCGCGTGATCCGGCGTCGCTGTACGGCCACGCGGTGCCGATGCGCGGGCCCAAACCCAAATAACCGCGGAAATAATCGCTCTTGTAGGTTGGGCTGAACGCAATGAAGCCCAACGCGAGTCACGATGTTGGGGCTTTCGCCGACAGAGCTGCCTCAACCCGGCTACGTCGAAGCCTTTGCGACCACCGCCGCACGCCTTTCAAGGCTTTCCTTCGGCCAATACATCTCGCGGTCGTAATACTCGCGCATGACTGGCACGCCTTCCGGCAGGATCACCCAAGGCTGCTTCGACGTCGTGAAGATGTGGATGTCCGGCGGGAACCGGTCTGGATCATCAAGCGTGCCAACACGCACGAAGGCAAACCTGGGGCCTGCGCCCGCGTAATGGCTCCACAGCGCGACGCGGCAATGCGGGCAACGCGCGATGTTCTGGCCCTTGCCGCTCGCCGAAGGCGTCATCACCATGTCGGGCGCGCCGTCCAGCAGTTCCACGCATTCGGTTTCGATCAGCGCATTCACCACGAACGCGCTGCCGGTTTCGCGCTGGCACCAGCGGCAGTGGCAGCAGTGCACGAACAACGGCGTGCGGGCGAGGCGATAGCGGGCGAACCGGCAATCGCACCCGCCTTCGAATTTTTCGGCGGCCGCCACGCGCGTTCCCGGACCGGCAATAGCCGTTTCCTAGAACGGGATGTCGTCGTCTTCGAAGCCAGTGTCTTGGGGTGGCGGCGCGGACTGACGCCCGCCGCCCTGCGATCCACCCGAGGGGCGCGCCTGCGATGGACGCGGGCGATAATCGCCGCCTTCGCCCCGGCCACCGCCGCCGCCCTCACCTTGGCCGCCCAGCATCTGCATTTCGTTGGCAATCACGTCGGTGGTGTAGCGCTCGACCCCGTCCTTGTCGGTGTACTTGTCGGTGCGCAGCGAACCCTCGATGTAAACCTGCCGGCCTTTCTTCAGGTATTCACCGGCGATTTCGGCAAGCCGGCCAAAAAACTTGATGCGATGCCATTCGGTGCGTTCCTGGCGCTCGCCGGTCTGCTTGTCCTTCCAGCTGTCGGTGGTGGCGATCCGGATGGTGCACATCGCCGTGCCGGACGCGCTGTAGCGCGTTTCCGGGTCCGCGCCCAGATTGCCGACCAGGATGACCTTGTTGACGCCGCGTGCCATGTGCGAATCCTCGAATGAAAACTGCCCGATCGCAGGATGCTAACAGCACACCAACGGCCCGTCTGCGGGCGCAAGCCGCGTTGCCCTGTAGGCGTTCGCCGGCGGTCTGGCACGCCGCACTATAATTGAAGGCTTGCCGCGCCTGGATGCCCATGAACCGCCCCTCGCCCGCTGCATCGCACGAACCCGCAAACGCCTTCACCGCGGCGCGCGACCTCGCCGCGCCCGACATGCGCCAAGTGGACGGGATGATCCGCCAGCGCCTGCACTCGGACGTGGTGCTGATCAACGCGATCGGCGAACACATCGTGGGCGGCGGCGGCAAGCGATTGCGTCCGATGCTGCACGTGCTGGCCGCCCGCGCGGCGGGTTACGTGGGCGATGCACACATCGAACTGGCCGCGGTCATCGAGTTCATCCACACCGCGACCTTGCTGCACGACGACGTGGTGGACGGCTCCGACCTTCGGCGCGGACGCAAGACCGCCAATGCCGCCTGGGGCAATGCGGCAAGCGTGCTGGTGGGCGACTTCCTGTATTCGCGTTCGTTCCAGATGATGGTGGAACTGGACCGGATGGAAGTGATGCGGATCCTCGCCGACACCACCAATTCCATCGCCGAAGGCGAGGTGCTGCAACTGCTCAACATCGGCAAGGCCGAAACCGACGAAGCCGCCTACATGCGCGTGATCGAGCGCAAGACCGCGGTGTTGTTCGCGGCTGCCACGCAACTGGGCGGCGTGCTGGCCGGCCTGCCCGTGGACCAGTGCCTCGCGCTGCGCCGCTACGGCATGCAGCTCGGCTGCGCGTTCCAGATCGCCGACGACCTGCTCGATTACGTTTCAGACGCCGACACGCTCGGCAAGAACATCGGCGATGATCTTGCCGAGGGCAAGCCAACGCTGCCGCTGATCTACGCGATCCAGCGCTCGACGCCGATGCAGGCCGAGATCCTGCGCAACGCGATCACCAGCCAACGCCTTGCGGCGCTGGATGTGATCGTCGCCGCGATCCGCAGCTCCGGCGCGCTGGACCGCACCCGCGCACGCGCGCAGACTCACGCCGACGCCGCGCACGCCGCGCTCGAAACGTTGCCGCCATCGAAATACCGCGATGCGCTGGCGGGGCTGGCCGATTACGCGGTGAACCGCAGCTGCTGATCGCTCTGCTTCGGAGCGGATCGTAGGGCGGGTGTACCCGCCGCCGTGGCGCGTTCGGCGGGATGCGCTGCGCGCCTCCCGCCCTACTCCTCAACTTTCACCGGCAAACGCCTCGTCCAGCCACGCGTGCATCAACGCGAATGCACGCTTCGCCACCGGGGCGTCGTACACGCAACCGGGGGGCGAATGCGACCACGGCTCGGCGAAACAATGCACCGCGCCGCCGAACGCCACGAATTGCCAGGGCGCGGGACTCTGCTGCATTTCCTTCATGAAATCGGGCGCGTCCGGCATGGTGCCGCGATCGTCGGCGCCGTTCATCGCCAGCACGCGCGCCTTGATGTGCTTGGCGAGCGCCGGATCGTCCGTGCCGAGTCCGCCATGGAAACTCACCACTGCGGCGATGTCGCTGCCGGTGCGCGCAAGATCGAGCACCGAGGTGCCGCCGAAACAGAAACCGATCGCGGCGAACCTCGTCGCATCAATCGGCGCCGCATGCCTGGCCGCCAGCGCTTTCAATTGATCGAATGCCGCCACCACCCGCTTGCGCAACAGCGGCCGGTCGGCATACAGCGGCTTGGTCGCCGCCTGCGCTTCCTTGTTGTCCTTCGGGCGCACGTCCTTGCCGTACGTGTCGCCCATGAAGATCACGTAGTCCTTGCCCGCGATCGTCTTGGCGAAGTCGATGCTGCGGGCGTTGACGCCGGTCCAGTCGGGAATCATCAGCAGGCCGGGCCGCGGCGTTTGCACCGCGTCGTCCCACACCAGCACGCCCTGCATCGCCTTGCCGTCGACCTTGTAGTCCACCGTTTGCGCGCGCATTGCGGCGTGCGCAAATGGCGTGACGCCGAACAGGAGCAACAATCCAAGCAGAGACTTGCGCATGATCATCTCCTTACCTTTCGAGGATCCAACGCTGAGGCCCTCCCCCCTTCGAGCGGAGGGATGGGTGGGATGGGTTGCATGCACGCGGCACTTCAACCATCTTCATTTCGGCCTTCCCCTTGAAGGGGAGGCGAAAGACCATTCAGGCTACGCGACGCCCTCGGCATGCGCCGACAGGAGTCGTTTCAGCGGGCCGAGCACATCCACCGCGCGCATGCCCGCGCCACGCAACATGGCCCAGCCCGGTGCCTGCCATGCAAACATCCGCTCGATTGCATCGAATGTTCGCGCGTCCAGCGTGCTCGCCGCGCGCCGTCGGCGTGCGTAGCGTCCCAATACATGCGACGCGGCGAAATCACGCCCAGCATCGCGCGCCTCGCCGAGTACCGAAGCCAACTCCGCCACATCGCGCAAGCCGAGATTCGCGCCCTGCCCGGCCAACGGATGCACCGCGTGCGCGGCGTCGCCGATCAGGACGCAACGCCCGGCCGAAAAACGTTCGGCGATTTGCAGGCGCAATGGAAACGACGCGCGCGGCGTGGTCGCGATGACGCGGCCCAGCCGAAAGTCCGACGCGAGACCCGCCGCATCGCAGAACGCCGCATCGTCCAGCGCCAGCACCTCGCGCGCACGCGTTTCCGGCAGCGACCACACGATCGAACTGCGCCCGCCCGACAACGGCAGCAACGCGATCGGTCCTTCGTGCGTGAAGCGCTGCCACGCCGTTGCTTCGTGCGCGCGTTCGCTGACGACGTGCGCGACCACGGCGCGCTGACCGTAATCGCGGCCACGCACACCGATGCCCGTCTGCTCGCGCAACGCCGAACCCGCGCCGTCGGCGATCACCAGCAACGCCGCCGACAAGACTTCTCCATTGTCGATGTCCAGCGTGATGCGATCGTCGCGTCGCGCGAACGTGGTGACGCGCGCGGGACAGACTCGACGGACGCCGACGCCCTCCAGCGCGTTCCACAACATGCACGCGACCAGGTTGTTCTCGACGATCCAGCCGAGTTGCGCGCGGCCTTCGTGCGCGGCATCGAAGCCGAGTTCCGCACCGGACGCCGCATCCCACACGCACATGCGGCGATAGGGCGACACCCGTGCGGCTTCGATGTTGCGCCAGACACCGAGATCGTCGAGCAGGCGCGCCGACGACGGCGCCAATGCGATCACGCGCAGGTCTTCGGGTTCGGCCCCCTGCCAGGCTTTCGGTTCGCGCGCTTCCAGCAACGCGACGGCAAAGCCGCGGCGCGCCAACGCCAGCGCGCAGGCCGCGCCGACCATGCCGCCGCCGGCAATCGCGATGTCGAGCGCGGGCCGGCGCGCGTTCACGGCCCGGCGTCCAACGCGGCCGCGGGCGGGATGCCGCGAAAACCCATGCCCTGGTGCGCGACCGCACGCCGTAGCGGCGGGATGCCGTCCAGCGCCAGCAACGCCAGCGAGCGCAGTGGCGCCAGCGCGGGTTGTGCGAGGCATCCCAGCGCGATCAGCCCGTGACTGAAAGCCAGCACGCCCTCGCGATCGGGTGCGCGGCGCGCGGCGTATTCGCCCAGCAGTGCAGGCGTGCCCGGGTCGCCGGCGCCACCAACAAGTTCGGCGAGCGTCAAGGCATCGCGCAAACCGAGGTTGAACCCCTGCGCGCCGATCGGGTGCACGGTCTGAGCGGCATTGCCAACCAGCACCACACGCGGCGCGGTGAGCGCGTCCGCGAGCACGCGGCGGATGCGGTGCGGGAAACGTTTGCCCGGCCGCGACAATGCACCGAGCTTCCAGCCGAAGCGCTGCTGCGCCAACGCCACGAATGCAGCGTCGTCCATCATCGCGACCTCGTCGTGACGATCGGCCGAAACCGTCAGCACCAGCCCGCGCCGCTGCCCCGGCAACGGCAGCAATGCGACGGGGCCGTCGTCGGTGAAACGTTCGAAGGCGCACTCGGGGATGTCGCGTTCGCACGCGACCGTGCAGACGAACAGGCACTGGTAATAATCGTGGTGCTGCGCACCGATGCCGGCCTGCGCGCGCACCAGCGAATCGCTGCCGTCGGCGCCGACCACCAGCCGCGCTTCGATGTCGTGTTCGCCATCGGCCACGGTGACGCGCGCACGCCAGCCCGCATCGACCGGCGTCAATGAAACCAGCTTCGCGGGCGCGAGACGCCGCACGTGCGTGCACGCCCCGAGTTGCCGCTGCAGCGCCGCGCCCAGCACACGTCCCGGCACCACGCGTCCCAGGGCATCGACACCCGCTTCGTCGGCGCTCATGCGCAGCCGACCGAATTCGCCGGCACGGCTGACCTCGACGCGGCGAATCGTGCCCGCAGCCGCTTCGAGTTGTGGCCACACGCCGAGATGGCGCAACGCGTTCACCGACGCACGCGCGAGTACCAGATTGCGATCGTCGTCGGACGTGCCCGTTTCGCCCGTGACGACACGCGGCGGCGTGGCTTCCAGCAGGATCGCGTTTCGCCCGGCAGCATCCAGTGCCAGCGCGAGGCTCGCGCCTACCAGTCCACCGCCCACGATCAGGATGTCGGTGCGTTCCGTCATTCAAGGAATGATAGCCGGTTGATGCGGGTCAGCCCGCGGCGTTGGTTGTTTGCGCTAAGCTTTACCACTAAACGCAACGAGGATGGATTCCATGTCGCAGCCCGCCCACTCTCCGCAATCGGCCCTGCTTTCCCCCGGCACGCTGGTGCTGTGCGGGATGGTCGCGTTCACCATCGTGTACCGCCTGCTGGTGCACTACGCGGCCGGCGCGATGCCATGGAACTTCACGCCGGTGGAAGCGATGGCCCTGTTCGGCGGCGCGTATTTCGTCGACCGCAGACTGGCGCTCGCAGTGCCGTTGGTCGCGTTGTTCCTCGGCGACTGCTTCATCGGCTTCTACGGTTGGATGATGCCGGTGGTGTACGGATGCGTGGTGCTCACCGCGTTCGCGGGCTTCGGCCTGCGCGGCCGCGTGCGTTTCCTGAACACCGCGATCGCGGCCGTGGCCAGCGCGACCGGCTTCTACCTCGTCACCAATTTCGCCGTATGGCTGGGTGGCACGATGTATCCGCACACTGCGGCGGGCCTGATGACGTCGTTCGTCGCCGGCTGGCCGTTCTATCAGTACGGCAGTCTGCCTGGCACGCTGATGTGGACCGCACTGCTGTTCGGCGGCTTCGCCCTGCTCGGCCGCCGCTGGAATGTGCTGCGGGTGACCGCGGCGCATTGACGGCCGCATTGATCGCATTGCCGTGGGCAACCGTTTATCGAAGATCTACACCCGGACGGGCGACGACGGGACAACCGGACTCGGTGACGGTTCGCGCACGCCCAAGGATTCCGCGCGCGTCGAGGCCTACGGCACCGTCGACGAACTGAATTCCACGCTCGGCGTGTTGCTCGCCTGCGACGGCGTGCCCGACGACATCCGCGAATGGCTGGTGCGCATCCAGCATGCGCTGTTCGACCTCGGCGGCGAGTTGTGCATGCCCGGCATGGCGTTGATCCACGACGCCGACGTCACCGTGCTGGAACAAACGCTCGATCACTACAATGAAGACCTGCCGCGGCTCAAGGAATTCATCCTTCCGGGCGGCGGCATGGCGGCCGCGCAATGCCACGTCGCGCGGACCGTGTGCCGGCGCGCCGAACGCCGGGTGGTCGCGCTGGCGCGAAACGAAAGCGTGCGCGCGGAAGTGGTGCATTATCTCAACCGGCTGTCGGACCTGCTGTTCGTGCTGTGTCGCGTGCTGGCACGCGCGAGCGGACACGGTGAGGTGTTGTGGCAGCACGAGCGGCGCAAGCACGCCGGGAAATGACCGCGGCGGAGGCGCTCGCGTTCGTAGAGCGGCATGGCGTCGTGCTCGAATCTGCGCACCACGTGCGGATTGCTTCGCTCGCCGAAGAAATCGCGGGTGGACCACTACGGGGGAGTTGGTGGTCGCATCCCAACGGGCACGCAATCTTCGCGGCCACGCGCGCGGTGCGCACCTCGCCGGACGTGCTCGTCTGCCGCCTCATCGCCGGAAAGGTCAGCTTCGTACACGCGCGCCTGTGGCCCGCGCTCGTGCGCATTTCCGGCCGGCTGCCGCGAAGTGGGCTCGCCCGCCTGCGCGAACGCCACACCGAACGCGGCACGCATCGTGTCGACACGGTGCCGTTTCCGGATTGGGTGCCTGCGCCGGTGCTGGCGGCGGCCAGGCATCTCGACGAACCCGCTGCATGTGCTTCGTTGGCTGTCGTGCTGGATCGCGCCCATGGTTAGCACGCGTTTAGCGATCTACACGCACCCGGCGTGTTCGGGCCACGACCCCGGCACGGGCCACCCCGAATCGGCGGCGCGGCTCCGCGCCGTCCTGCAGGCACTGGATGACCCGCGTCTTGCAACGCTGCAGCGCATCGAAGCGCCGCGCGCAACACGCGAACAGTTGGAACGCGTGCACGATTCCGCATACGTGGAACGCATCGTCGCGAGCGCGCCCGCCGAAGGGCAGGCGCGCCTCGATCCCGACACCGTGATGTCACCCGGTTCGCTGGAGGCCGCCTTGCGCGCGGCGGGTGCCGTGTGTGCCGCGACCGATGCCGTGCTGGCCAATGAAACCAAGCGCGCCTTCTGCGCGGTGCGCCCGCCGGGCCATCATGCGACGCGCGATCAGGCCATGGGCTTTTGCCTGTTCAACAATGTCGCGATCGCCGCCGCCCACGCGCTGGCGGTCCATGACGTTCGACGCATCGCGATCGTCGATTTCGACGTCCACCACGGCAACGGCACCCAGGATATTTTCCAGCACGACACGCGGATGATGTACGCCTCCAGCCACGAGATGCCGCTGTACCCGGGCACCGGCGCGGCTGACGAACATGGCGACGGCAACATCTTCAACGCGCCGCTTGCGTCCGGCGCGGGGTCGATCGAATTCCGCGCGGCGTGGGAAAAACGGTTGTTGCCCGAGCTCGACCTGTTCCGGCCGCAACTGCTTCTGATCTCGGCCGGATTCGACGCGCATGCGCGCGACCCGCTGGCCGAACTGCAACTCGTGGCCGACGATTACGCGTGGATCACGCAACGGCTATGTGAACTCGCCGACCGCCACGCCGACGGTCGGATCGTCTCGGCGCTCGAAGGTGGTTACGACGTTGTCGCGCTGCGCGAATGCACCGCGGCGCATGTTGTGACATTGGCGGCGGGCGCCTGAGTCGAGCCGCGCCGCGAGGCCGCGCGGTCCTGGACAAAATTTGGGCGGCCCGGGCGGATCCTTTATGAGTGCTCCCGCGCGCGATTCCTTCGAGGATTGCCAGGCGATGCTCCATGAGCTCATACTTCTCGACATCCAACAAATACGCGCTGGGAGGAGATGCTAGGCACCCATGGTCTCCGCCGTACGCAGCGAATTGAGCAACGCATAGCCATCAGGCCACGGGCCAAAGCCGCTTGAAGCGTTGATGTGCCCCGCAGATTGCAGCGTCACAAACCGACTGCCCCATGCCTCCGCATACGTGCGAGCTTGCGCCAAGCTCACATAACGATCGTCGCAGCTTGCCACGACGATTGATGGAAAGGGGAACAAGTGAAGCGGCACGGGGCCAAATCCAACAGGGCCAAATGGATAGTTCGGGTTGTTCGGGTCGCTCGGTGCAACGAGAAGAGCGCCACGAATGAGCTGCTGCCGGCTTCACAGACACCGAGTTTAGGTGTCATGATGAAACCGGTGGTATCAAACGGCCACAACCAGCCGTAGACGACGGTCCGCTTTGAGGAAGGTTCACGGGATAATTCGGCTATCGCCTACACGAACCGTGGATAGTAAAAACGCGCACGCGAACCTGGTCTGCTCTCAAACCAGCATCGATTGCTGGGCGGAGATGCCCGCCATCGCGCCGTGCGATGATGCCGTGGTGACCGATGGCATGAGGGGGTTGGCGAGGTCGCCGGCGGCGTAGATGCCGCGCATGCTGGTTTCGCGGCGCTCGTCGACCTTGAGGGCGATGCCGCCCGGCGTATCGACCGTGGCGAGGCCCAGTGATTCATGCAGGCTTGCGGACGGCTTGTTGCGCGGATGGGCGAACAGGATGTCGACCGCGACATTGCGGCCGGTCTCGAGATTGACGGTGGCGATATGGCCTCGGTGATGGGCGATCTCGACGATCCGGCCATCGACGACAGGTATGTTACGGCGCGCCAGATCGGCCCGGATATCGGGCGCAATGTCGTGACCATCGGCGAAGAGCGTCAACCTGTCGGTCCAATCGTGGAACAGCCTGACATGATTGTGCGACTGCGGGCCGGACCAGACGAGGCCCCAATGCTGGTCGGCGACTTCAAAGCCATCGCAATAGGGGCAGGGCACGATGGACGTGCCCCAGCTTTCGGCAAAGCCCGGGACATCAGGCATCTGGTCGGCGACGCCATAGCTCAGGATCAGGCGGCGCGCTCCAAAGCTTTCGCAATCGCCAGTGAGGACGGAAAAATCGTCGATGGCGCCGGAGACGCTGTCGGCCCGAGCACTTACCAGCCTGATCGTCGGATAACGCGCCAACTGCTGCCGCGCCTCGGCCAGGATTTCCAGCGGTGGCTTGTGATCATGGCCGAGCAGGCCATGCGAGTGGCCGGCGAAGCGATTACGCGGCAGGCCGGTATCGAGAACGGTGACCTTGCGGCGGGCACGGCCGAGCTGCAGGGCGGCGGCGAGACCGGCAAAACTGCCGCCGATGATGATGACGTCATCCATGGTAATGGACTCCGTGTTGTGGATGGAGGGTGGTGGGCTGGGCCTGGCGCGCAATATCGTCCAGCGATACGCGCTCGAGACGGGCAGCGAGCAGGGCTTCGGCATCGGCGAGAAAGTCGCCCATGACTGTATTTTTGTCTTCACCCTTTCTCATCTCAAACAACAGCCAGAACTTTGTTAGTAATGCGAAGCGGCATAACGTTCGACATGAGCGGTGACCAAGAGGCAGCGAAGCAGGCTCTTGGTCGTCCGCTCAATGGAGGGGTTAGGTCTCAGAGCCACCGACGGACCTTGGCTTTGTACGCCGAGTACTCGCGGCCGAACAGAGAGGCCAGGACTCTCTCCTCTGGCGCGATTTGGAAGCGAGCTATGTACGCCATGAAGACGATCGGCCCAAGTAGCACCCAAGCCGACCACAGGAACACGGCCCAGCCGAGGATCACCAAAGATAGGCCCAGATACATGGGGTTGCGGGTGATCTTGTAGACGCCCGCGGTGACAAGCGAGGATGCCGCCTGCGGCTTCATCGGGTTCTCGGTGGTCTTCGCCCTTCGAAAAGCAACCACTCCCGAGACGCTGAACGCGACTCCGACGACAGCAAGAGCGAGAGCGATGGCAACGCGTGCCGAAGGCTCATCGGCGGCCGGTGCTAGACGAGCGATCCCCCACATGGCAAGTGCTACGAGCAGGGCCACAACCGGTGGGGGGATTTTCAGTTCGAGAGAAGACATTGCTTCTTTCCCTTGGGGTGGCGAGTACCGGCGGAAGCACCGGTGACGAGGGCGGTGTTTGCATTCGACACCGCGGGACTCCGTCGACTGGCGTCGTATTGATGACGATCGTCATGTTTGGTACTATTAGTGGCGGTCGCCATTAATGTCAAGTCCGTTGTCACGCGGCGAGAAGGTGGAGCCATGCGGGTTTCAAAGGAAAAAGCAGCCGAGAATCGGGAACGTATCCTGACCGAGGCCGCGCGGTTGTTCCGGGAGCACGGTCTATCGGGCGTTGGCGTCGATGCCCTTACCGACGCTGCTGGACTGACCCACGGCAGCCTGTACAGCCAGTTCGGTTCCAAGGAACGTCTGGCAGCCGAGGCCCTCAATCACGCCGCAAGTACCAGTTCGGCACGCCTGAACGACGCCGCGACTCTGGACGAATACGTCATCCGGTATCTGTCCGCGGGCCATCGGAAACGGCGCGGCGATGGCTGCGTGGTGGCGGCTCTGGCGGGCGAAATTCCGCGCCAGGGCGCCGCGATCCGGCACAGCTTCACGGGCGCCGTGCGTACAGTCATGAAACGGATCGCCAGTCTGATGCCGCGCCGCCGCAAATCCGAGGACGAGGCGCTGGCCATCGTCGCGACGATGGTCGGCGCACTGACCTTGGCGCGTGCCGTCGACGACCCGGAATTATCGGACCGCATACTGGCCGCCGCGCGGACACGACTGATGTCGCATTAGTCACGCTTCGCGCCCCCGCTCAATTTCCCGGATGGTCTTCGGCGCGTCCAACTCGACCGGCTGTAGCGGTATGCACGGTGCCAGTCGCCGTTACGACCAGCACCAGTTCGCCGCCGCGACACCTTTACCCGTCAGATGGACGTCCGAGTGGCCCCGCAATGGCCGCTGTCGGGCGACTCGAATGAAGGTGTCAGTGGCGGGTCTGGGTCGTGAGCGCCCTTTCGCCATCGACACTCGCCGGTCAGTGTCTCGCGAGATGAGGTACGGATTCCGGTCTGGTTGACCAGTCGTTCCAGGCAACGCGGCCCACCGTACCGGTGCTGACCGGATAATCGGTTGGTTAACAAATGTGGTAATGTGGGTTTGTGGTAACTAAGGAGTTTGGCATGAGCCGCCTGACCATCGACATCACCGACCAACAGCACCAAAACTTGAAGGCCTTGGCCGCCTTGCAAGGCAAGACGATCAAGCAATACACACTCGAACGCCTGTTCCCTGGCGACACCGGTAATGATCAAGCTTGGCGAGACTTGAGAGCCATGCTGCACGCGCGTATTGACGCCGGGCTTGCGGGACAGGTTTCCAGCAAGAGCGTCAACGACATTCTTGATGAGGAACTGGCAGTCGGCGGACACGCTTGACCCGGCCCAACTACGTTCTGACCCACGCGGCCGAAGCCGATGTACGTGGAATCATCCGCCGCACGCGCAAGGAGTGGGGTGATGCCCAGGTTCGCCGTTACGTCACCAAGCTGGAGCAAGGCATTGCTCGCCTTGCAGCCGGCCAAGGGCGTTTCAAGGACATGAGCGCGCTCTACCCGGCGTTGCGGATGCTGGACTGCGAACACCACTATGTGTTTTGCTTGCCACGCAAGCGCGCTCCCGCATTGATCGTGGCCCTCCTTCACGAGCGCATGGATTTGATGGTTCGACTCGCCGACCGGCTGTAGCGATCCCAAAGATCGTCGCTGACACCGCGGTTGGTCATCACCAGCACTTCGGTCAGCTATTTGCAGCGGCGTGGGCGCCGATTACCGGAACACTGGCCAACGAATACCAGCGTACGCAGATGCGGACAGGATCGCCCGGCAATGCGTCAGCTTGATTGGTGAGGCTGCGCAAGCGAGACGACGATTTCAGTCTCCCGAAAACAGTTTGACTAACCTTCACCGGAGTCTGAAGGTATGGACATGACGATGGCGCTTACGCCCCCAAAAGCCGTCTTGCCATGACATCGCCTGTCGCGGCTGAGATCGCGCCACAAAGCGCTTTTAGGCGTTGTCTATAGTCACGTCACCTGCCGGTACTACGCGCACGTGCTGAATCGCGGCGGGCGCGGGGTATTGAGTCCGCTGGACCGGAGTTGAACGGACTTCAGGCCGCGCGCGGATCGCGTTGCCGGTGCAGGTGCACCAGCAGCAACGAAACCGCGGCGGGCGTGACGCCGCTGATGCGGCGCGCCTGACCCAGGGTGGCCGGTTGCACGCGTTTCAATTTGGCGGAAACTTCAGCGGACAGGCCGCGCACGCGGTCGTAGTCGAAGCCCTCCGGTATCGGCGTGGATTCGTAACGGCGCTGGCGTTCGATTTCATCGCGCTGGCGATCGAGGTAACCCGAATATTTCGCCTGCACTTCCACCTGCAGGGCGACGTCTTCGCGTTCGACCGCGGGGCCGAAGCCGGCGATCGATGTCAACGACGCGTAATCGAGTTCCGGGCGACGCAACAAGTCCAGTGCGTTGGCTTCGTGCGCAAGCGCGACCTCGCGCTGCGATTGCAACGCCAGGCCGAGCGCGTTGGAAGGCGCCGCCCAGATCGATTTCAGCCGCGCGGTTTCGCGTTCCACCGCATCACGCTTCGCGCGCATCGCATCGAAGCGCGGCTGCGGCACCATGCCAAGTTCGAAACCTTTTTCGGTGAGGCGCAGGTCGGCATTGTCTTCGCGCAGTTGCAGCCGGTATTCGGCGCGCGACGTGAACATCCGGTACGGCTCGATGGTGCCGTTGGTGGTGAGGTCATCGATCAACACGCCGGTATAAGCCTCGTCGCGACGCGGCCACCAGGGTTGTTCGTCGCGCGTGGCGCGCGCGGCGTTCAAACCTGCAATCAAGCCCTGCGCCGCGGCTTCCTCGTAACCGGTGGTGCCATTGATCTGGCCCGCGAAATACAAACCGGCGATGGCTTTGGTTTCCAGCCACGGCTGCAGGCCGCGCGGATCGAAGTAGTCGTATTCGATCGCGTAACCCGGCCGCGTGATGTGCGCGCGCTCGAAGCCCGGAATCGAATGCACCAGTTCCACCTGGACGTCGAACGGCAATGACGTGGAAATGCCGTTCGGATAAATTTCGATCGCATCCAGCCCCTCGGGTTCGATGAAGATCTGGTGCGAAGCCTTGTCGGCGAAACGCACCACCTTGTCTTCGATGGACGGGCAATAGCGCGGGCCGGTGCCTTCGATCTTGCCGGTGTAGAGCGGCGAGCGATCCAGCCCCGCGCGGATGATCTCGTGCGTGCGTTCGCGGGTATGCGTGATCCAGCACGGCACCTGGCGCGGATGGTCGTCGCGCGAACCAAGGTACGAGAACACCGGCAACGGATCGTCACCTGCTTGTTGCTCGAACACCGAGTAATCCAGCGTGCGCGCGTCGATGCGCGGCGGCGTGCCGGTCTTCAGGCGATCGGCGCCCAGCGGCAATTCGCGCAGGCGCTTCGCGAGCGTCGTTGCGGGAGGATCGCCGGCGCGACCGCCCGCGTGGTTTTCCAGACCGATGTGAATCTTGCCGGCGAGGAACGTGCCGACCGTCAACACCACGCGCGACGCGCGGATCGTCAAACCCATCTGCGTGACGACACCGGCGACGCGGCCGTGCTCGATCACGAGGTCCTCGACCGATTGCTGAAAGATTTCGAGATTAGGTTGCCGCTCGACGATGCGCCGGATCGCGGCCTTGTACAACGCGCGATCGGCTTGGCAGCGCGTCGCGCGCACCGCGGGGCCTTTCGACGCATTCAATGTGCGCCACTGGATACCCGCGAGATCCGCCGCGTGCGCCATCGCGCCGCCCAGCGCATCGATCTCTTTCACGAGGTGCCCTTTGCCGATCCCGCCGATCGCGGGATTGCAACTCATCTGTCCGATCGTCTCGATGTTGTGGGTGAGCAGCAGCGTGCGCGCACCGCAGCGCGCGGATGCGAGCGCGGCTTCGGTGCCCGCATGACCACCGCCTACGACAACTACGTCGTACTTCACCATCTTGAGATACTCGACCTGTGTTGTGGGCACCGTTGGTCACTACGCTCGAACATCCTGTTCTCGCCAAGTGACCCGGCCCTCGGCTCCCTGCCTCGGGCGCTCACCGGCGCGAGCTGCCACTGGCAACTCGTGAGAAATCCGTTTCGCCCCGCGTGACCACCGCCTCCAACGATCACGTCGTCACCGGTCACGTCATAACTGGTCATGCGCTGTCACTTGTTTCCAATTGCAACGTGCAGCGCGCCGTTTTGGGCGGCGCGATTGTCAATTCCCGTTTGCAATCCCCGTGACAATCATTGCGAAACGTTACCGCGCCGCGTGTTGCGCACGTAATCCTTCGCCTACCCGGCAACGTCACAATCTCTTGCAAATTTCGGCTGCGGATACCGATGGATTGGCATGCGCCGTGCACCAACACTGTGCGCTCCCGCCGATGCAGTCGCGAACGCGACAGGGACCGGGTACAGGGACCGGTCTTGCATCGGCGGGAAGCACCACGGATTGGTGCGAAAAGGAACTGGCGCCCGGCGGTCATCAGGAACAGGGGGAATCCAGAGTAACCGAGTTCCGGGCGCCAGATTTAGGAAAAATATCGGGCGTCGAAGCGGCAAATCAACCCGCAACTGCCCCTTCGGCGAACAGTATCAGCGGCTGTGGATGAACGCCACTTGAAGCATTCAGGTTCAGGCGGACCTTCACGAAAAGACTTCGGGAGCGTGTGATGAACTACGTCGCAATGACCAATGAAGAATGGCAAGAGGTGTACCGGCACCATGACGAACTGGTCCAGATGGCCAAGCTCGAACTGCGGACCGAAGAGATCCGCGAAGTACGCCCTGCCGGGGCGCCGCCACATGCCATGAAGCCGGTCGAGCTGCAATTGCACGAGCTGGACAGCGCCATCATCCCGCACTGAGTCGCACGTCCGGTTCCATCTTTTTGGGGGGAAAAGGGGAGCGCCATGCGCTCCCCTTTTTCATGGCTGGAATCAGGGGATTTCGACCTTGGTCGACGCCGCCCGGCCGGAAGGTGCCGGACGAATCGGTGGCGCCGCCCGTGCCGGGGACGAAACCATAGGCGCCGGCCGTGAAACCGGGACCGGCGCCTGGAAACCGGATTGGGTCGGCATCGCGATGGGACGGCGACCGGCGAATTCCGGTTCCGATGCCATGCGCGGTGCCGGGCGCGAAACCATCGGTATCGGCGCCCTGAAGTCAGGCGGGGCAGGCGTGGCCCGCGGACGCGGATTGGCGAATCCGATCTCGGCTGTCATCTGGGGCGACGCCACCGCAGGGGCCGGCGAGCGGTCGGACGTCCGGCTCCCCATGCGATCGGCGGGCGCGTGCATGAAATCATGTGCGAATCGCGCCGATGGCAGCGCCCGGCGGTTGGCGAAGCGTTCCATCGCCCGCGCCGGCTCGCGGTCGGACGGTTTTGCGCCACGCGAGCCTGACGGCACGGGCGGATGATCGGGCGTCAGAACCGGACGCGGCGAACCCGACGCCACCGGATCGTGGCCATCGTGGTGGTGGCGACGCCCGTGGTGACCGCAGTTCCATCGCGCGCAGCCCCAGCCCGAGGAGTAGTACCACCGGCCTCCGTAACCCGGGAAATTCCACACATTCGAAATGCCGAGATTGAAGGTGAAAGACGACCCGTAGCCGTAGCCCCCGTAACCGCCGTACCACCCGTACGGATAGGAGTAGGGCCAGGTGCCGTTGTAATAGCCGTAGCCGCCGGTGCCGGGATAGCCGTAATAACCCTGGCCCGAATACGGCCCGTCGCTAGTGTAGTAACCGCCGCCGCCCGCGACATACGGTTGCACGAACGCGTGACCGGTGGCGCAACCCGCCAGTACCAGCGCGCCGGCGCCCAGTGCCACGGCGCGCGCAACGCGGCCCCATGCCTTGGATGAAAATGTTCCGCGCATGGCGCACCTCCGGGTTCAGCGGGATTTCTGTACTGGATGGTACGCCTTTATGAGCGAAAGGGTGTGAACCCGGCCGGCAACTTCAGTCGACGCTGCCCGCCGCCAACATGCGGGTCAGGATTTCGGTGAGGTCGGGCGAGCGTTGTCCGCGCCCCAGCAAGGCCCGCAGGGCGGTTTCGGCCAGGGCGCGGCGCTTCGGTTCCAGTCGCGTCCAGTCCTCGAAGGCCTTGGCCAGCCGCGCCGAAAGCTGCGGGTTGCGCGCATCGATTTCGGCCAGCTTGTCCGCGAAATACCGGTAGCCCGCGCCATCCGGGCGGTGGAACGCCACCGGATTGGCGCGCGCGAACGCGCCCAGCAGTGCATGCACCCGGTTGGGATTGGCCAGCGTGAAGGCTGAATCGGATTCCAGCGCTTGCACGCGTTCCAGTGTCGCGTGCGCGGGCACGGTCGCCTGCAGCATGAACCACTTGTCCAGCGTCAGCGCATCGCCGTCGAAACGTTCGCGATACAGACGCAACGCCTCGCCCGCCTGCGCGGCATCGTTGCGCACCAGTGCAGTCAACGCGACCAGCCGCTCGGTCATGCCGTGCGCGTCGCGGCATTGCGCGAACGCGAGCTCGGTACCGGCGCCGGCGTCGTGCCGAACCAGTAGCGAAAGCACGCGGGCCTTGAGACGACGGCACGCGGCAGCTTCCTGATCGAGCGCGCCTGCTTCGCCGGCGTGCAGTTCGCGATAGGCCGAAGCGAGCGACGCGCCCAGCCGCCGCGCCAGCGCGTTTTCCAGCGCGTCGCGCGCGGCATGCACGGCATCCGGGTCGAACGGCCCATGACGCGCACCGAGTTCGAGTTCCGAAGGCGGCGTCAGCAGGTCCGCCAGCAGCGCGGGATCGATGTCGGCGCGGGCCTTGAACAATTTCTCCAGCGCGGCGAGCCATGCATTGGTGGCAGCGTGCGAGTGGCCGCTTGCAAGCGCTTCGTCGAATGCACGTGCGGCCAATTGCTGCGCGGCATTCCAGCGATCGAAACCCTCCGTCTCGTGCTGCAGCAACAACGCAAGCTGCGTGGGCGCGTAGTCGAACACCACGCGCACGGGGGCGGAGAAGCCGCGGCAGAGCGAAGGCGTGGGCGCGGCAATCACGTTTTCGAACACGAAACGCTGTTCGGCTCCGGTCAATTCCAGCACGCGCTCGCGCGCGACGGGCGTGGCATCGCCCTGGAGTTGCAACGGCATCGGGACGCCGTCATCGCCGAACAGCGCGACGTTCACCGGAATCGGCACCGGCTGCTTGTGCGGCTGGCCCGGCGTCGGCGGGGTGCGCTGGACAAGCGTGAGCGTGTAACGTTTCGAAGCGGCGTCGTACTCGCCGCGCGCATGCAACTCGGGCGTGCCGGCCTGGGCATACCACGCGAGGTACGGCGACAGGTCCACGCCGTTGGCTTCGCCCAACGCCGCCAGCAAGTCGTCGATCGTGGCCGCCTGTCCGTCGAAGCGCGAGAAATACAAGTCGGCACCGCGGCGAAACCCTTCCTTGCCCAAGCGTCCAGCGATCATCCGGATCAGTTCCGCGCCCTTTTCGTAGACGGTCGCGGTGTAGAAGTTGTCGATGGCCTGGTACGCGGCCGGGCGTACCGGGTGCGCGAGCGGGCCCGCATCCTCGGGAAACTGCACGCGGCGCAACGTGGCGACATCCTCGATGCGTTTCAGCGACTGCGAATGCATGGCTTCGCAAAAACTGTGCTCGCGAAACACCGTGAAGCCTTCTTTCAGGGAGAGCTGGAACCAGTCTCGGCAGGTAACGCGGTTGCCGCTCCAGTTGTGGAAGTATTCGTGCCCGATCACCGCTTCGATGCGGCGGTACTCGTCGTCGGTGGTGGTGTCCGGGTCGGCCAGCAGGTACTTCGAGTTGAAGATGTTGAGGCCCTTGTTCTCCATCGCGCCCATGTTGAAGTCGTGGGTCACGACCACGTTGAACACCGGCAGGTCGTAGTTGCGGCCATAGGCGCGCTCGTCCCAGCGCATCGCACGCTCCAGCGCATCCATCGCGTAATGGCAGCGCGCGATCGCATCGGCCTCGGCCCAAAGACGCAGCGTCACGTCGCGCCCCTCGGCGGTGCGGTAGGCGCGCTCGATTTTTTCGAGCCGCCCCGCGACCAGCGCGAACAGGTAACTCGGCTTCGGATGCGGGTCGACGAAACGGGCGAAATGGCGGCCGTCCGGCAATTCGCCTGACTCGGTTTCCTCGCCGCCGGCCAGCAGCACCGGGAACCGCGCCTTGTCGGCGACCAGCGTGACGTCGTAACGCGCCAACACGTCGGGGCGGTCGGGAAAGAACGTGATGCGGCGGAAACCCTGCGCTTCGCACTGGGTCAGCAGGAAGCCGTGTTCGCGTTTGCCCGACAGGTACAGCCCGCACAACTGGCTGTTGCGGGCCGGATCGATGCGCACGTCCATTTCCAGCACGCTGCCGTCGCGCGCGCCGTGAATCACGAGGCCGGCGACGTCGACCGCGTAGTCGGGCGGCGCAAGCGCGCGGCCGTCCAGCCGCGCGGCCAGCAATGCCACGTCCTCGCCATCGAGGCGCAGGGGTTCGTCACGATCCTGCGCGAGCGTCAGCTTCGAATGGACGAAGGTTTCGTCGATGCCGAGCTCGAACTTCAGCTCGACGTGCGTGACGTGCCAGGCGGGCGCGCGGTAATCGGCAAGGCGAACGACAGATTCTGCGGCGAAGCGGTCCACGGTATTTTCTGTATCCATCGGTCCATTTTATCAGTCGCCGCACGCAGGCCGTAGCGCCAACCCCAAAACGTGAACGGCTTCCTGTTTTCGGGGTTGGCGGGCCCGGAGGCGTGGGCGTCCAAACCGGGCGGACCGCGTCACGAGTGCCTCTGGCACAGGCGCGAAGGGCTGGCGCCGGAAGCGCTGGAGATGACATCCATGGACGATTTGGTTTCGCGGCGCAGCCGGCGTACCAGCATGCAAATCATGCCTGCCGTGCTGGCCGCGGCGCCCGCGATCAGTGGCAGGTCGAAGCCGCCCGTGCGTGCGGCGAGCCACGCAGCGCACGCCGGCCCTGCTGCCTGGCCGATACCCAACGTGATGGTGAGCGCGGCGATCAGGCGCACGGGGTTGCGCGGCGCCAGCAGGCGCGCCTCGCGCATGGTGTACATCACCGCCGGCATCATCGCGATGCCGACCAGCAAAGTCGCCAGTACCAGACTCGCGACGCCGTGGCCCGCGACGCCCAGCAGCATTCCGCCCGCCAGGCAGACGCTGCACGCGGCGAGCACGGTGCGGTTGTTCACGCGCGCCGGCAACCAGCGCAGCGCCAGCGTGGAAACCGCCATCGCCGCGCCGAACAATGGCCAGAACCATTCGCGCAAGGCCGGCAGGTGCAATTGCTGCTCGGCGATCAGCGGCAGGAACGCGGCGGGAATCGTGTAGGCGAATCCCAGCAGGCCGTACGTCACCACCAGCGCCCATGCCGGGCCCGAGGGCGACGCCACGCCGGACGATGCGGAAGGGGCTGCGGCGATCGCGTCGTCTTCGCCCAGGCGCCGCCAGGCTGCGGCGAACAGTGCGACGGTGATGATGCCGAAGGTGATCCACAAGGCCGATGACGATGCACCAAGGGGTCGCGCCGCCGCGACCAGCAAGCCGCTGCTGACGATGCCGACACCGGTGCCGCTGAACACTACGTGTTCGAACAGCGGACGCCCGGCGGCACGCAATCGCGCCATGCTCCAGGCGATGCCGTGCACCACCAGCGCAGCCGAAGCCACTCCGGCCGCGAACCGCCACAGAAGCCAGATGTCCAGATGGGTGGTCAGCCCCATCCCCAGTGTGGCGAGGGCCACGCCGATCGCGCCGATGCGCAGGCTCAAGCGGGGCGGCAGCGGATACAGCGCGCACAACAGCGCGCCGAACAGGTAGCCGAGCATGTTGGTGGACGCCAGCCAGCCGCCGGCGATCAGCGTCAGCCCGTCGTCGGCCTGCATCAGGGGCAACAACGGCGTCAGCACGAAACGCCCGATGCCGAGCGCGAGGGCGAGGATGACCATGCCGGTCAGGGCGGTACGGAGTTCGCGGTTCATGGGCGGCTCGATACGGGAAAGGCCGGACATGCTAGGCTTGCCAATGAATCGTGTAAAACGAATTATTCAAGCATCATTTATCTGAAATATCGATCATGGAACTTCGCGAACTGGAGACCTTCCGCGCCGTCGTCGAGTCGGGCGGCATGAACCGTGCAGCGACCCGCCTCAATCGCGCGCAATCGAGCATCACCGCGCGCATTCGCCAACTGGAGTCTTCGCTGGGCGTGCCGTTGTTCGAACACGAGGGACGCGGCCTGCGCCTGACGGCGGCGGGCGACGTGCTGGTCGGCTACACCGATCGCCTGTTGGCGCTGGCCGACGAGACGCGCGCCGCGGTGCGTCGCGACAAGGTGTGCGGACGCCTGCGCCTCGGCACCATGGAAAGCGTGGCCGCCAGCCGCCTGCCGCGACCGCTTGCCGGATTCCACCAGCGCCACCCGGAAATCTCGGTGGAATTACAGACCGCGCACTCGCGCGAGTTGCTGGCACGACTGCAGGCCGGCGTGCTGGACGTGGCCATCGTCAGCGACGACGTGGACGATCAGCGTTTCGCCAGCGTGCCGTGGCATGTCGAGGAATTGGTGCTGGTGGCCGCGGCAGGCGACGCGGTGCACGACCCGCGGCGCATGGTGGGCGGTACCTTGCTGGTGCTGGGCGGCAATGGCTGCGCCTATCGAAGGCGCTTCGAACAATGGTTGCAGAACCTGCGCGTGGTGCCGGCGCGCGAACTGGAATTCGCTTCCTACCACGCCATCCTGACCGCCGCCGCCTCGGGCGTCGGGGTCGGCCTGATCCCGCGTTCGGTGCTGGACATTTATGCGCAGCGCGATGCCGTTTCGGTGCACAAGGTGCCCGCGCGCCTCGCACGCGTGCGCACCGCCGTAGTCACCTTGCGCGGCCGCCATGTGCCGGCACTGACCCGGTTGGTCGATTGCCTGCGCGACGACCTGGCGTGTTCGCGCCAACACAATCGCAAAAGCAAGGCGGCGCGGACACATTGAATGGATCGACTGCGCGGTTTTGGCGCCCGACGACCGACACCGTGGTGCAGGGACCCGGCGCGGGACCGGAAGTGACCGCCACGGCCGTGTTCGCCGACGTGCTGCGGATCGCCGGAACCTTGGCGGTGCCATCATGAGCGTCGACATGACCGAAAACAGGCCGCCAGTCACCGGATCGCAAACCCGCATTGCGCGCGCGTTCGCGCCCGCCAGCGTGGGCAATGTCGGCGTGGGCTTCGACATCCTCGGCCACAGCATGACCGGCGCCGGCGATCGCGCCGACGTGCGCGTGATCGACGAGCCCGTGGTGCGCATCGCCGCGATCGATGGCGCGGTCACCGACCTGCCGCGCGAGCCGCGACTGAACACCGCAGGCATGGCATTGCTGGCGTTGTGCGACGCGCTTTCGTGGCCGCACGGATTCGAATTGACCCTCCACAAGGGCATCCCGCTCGGGTCCGGCATGGGCGGTTCGGCGGCGTCATGCGTCGCCGCGCTGGTGGCCGCCAATGCCTTGCTGGAACAGCCGTTGCCACAGGAGGCGTTGTACCGCTTCGCGCTGGACGGCGAAGCCGTGGCCAGCGGCAGCCGCCACGGCGACAACCTGGGTTCGATGTTGCTGGGCGGTCTGGTGCTCGCGACGCACGATCGCCTGCTGCGCATCCCGGTGCCACGCAATTGGCACTGCGCGCTGGTGCACCCGCATTGTGTGCTGGAAACGCGCAAGGCACGCGCCGCGCTCGCCGGTGCCTACGCGCTGGATACATTCGTCGCGCAAAGTGCCAACCTTGCACTGGTACTGGCGGGCTGTTTTCGCGGCGACGCCGCGCTGGTGCGGGAAGGCCTCGCGGACGTACTGGTGGAGCCGCGTCGCGCATCGCTGGTGCCGGGCTTCGCGCGCGTAAAACAGGCCGCGCTCGACCATCGCGCGCTCGGCGCCAGCATTTCGGGCGCGGGACCCAGCGTGTTCGGCTGGTACGAAAACCGCGCTGACGCCGAGGCCGCCGCCGCGGCGATGCAAGGCGCGTTCGCGGCGGAAGGAATGCAAAGCGATGCGTTCGTCGCGCCGATCGAATCGCCCGCTGCGGGGTTGATCGAACGCGTCGACGACGCGGCAGGCCAGACGCCCATGCCATGAGCGAACCCTTGGGTTATCTCAGCACCCGCGGCCAAAGTCCCGTCGTCACGATCGGTGGCGCCATCGCAGCCGGCCTCGCGCCGGACGGCGGCTTGTACGTGCCCGGGGCGTTGCCGCGACTCGATGCGATATCGTTCGATCCGGACGGCTCGCTCGCCGATACCGCCGCAACCCTGCTGGCACCGTTCTTCAAGGGCGATCCGCTGGCCGCCGAATTGCCCGCGGTCTGCCGGGAAGCGCTGGATTTCGAAACGCCGTTGCGTCCGTTGCCGCAGCGCGACGCCTTCGTGTTGGAGCTTTTCCACGGCCCAACCGCCGCGTTCAAGGACGTGGGCGCGCGCTTTCTCGCGGCGTGCCTCCGCCGACTGCCGCGCCAGGACGCGCGCCCGCTCACGATCCTCGTCGCAACCTCGGGCGACACCGGCGCGGCCGTCGGCGCGGCATTCCATCGCCAGTCGAACATCGAAGTCGTGATTCTTTATCCCGACGGGCGGGTTTCACCCCGCCAGGCGCATCAACTCGGAAGTTTCGGCGGCAACGTGCGCACGTTGCGCGTACAGGGCCGGTTCGACGACTGCCAGCGGATGGTCAAGGCCGCGCTCAACGATGCGCCACTGCAGGCGGCGCGCCCGCTCAGTTCGGCCAACAGCATCAGCCTCGGGCGGCTGCTGCCGCAGATGAGTTACTACGCGCATGCCGCACTGCAGTGGTGGCGCGGACATGGGACGCCGCTGAACTTCATCGTGCCGACCGGCAATCTCGGCAATGCGCTGGCGGCATTGTGGGTGCGGCAAATCGGTCTGCCGGTCGGGGAAGTGCGCCTCGCCTGCAACGCCAACGCCACGTTGCCGGAGTTTTTCCAGGGCAGCGATTACCGCCCGCGCGACGCCATCGCCACGCTCGCGAACGCGATGGATGTGGGTGCGCCCAGCAACTTCGAGCGCCTGCGCTGGACGTTCGGGAACGACGACGCGGAATTGCGCCGGACACTGCGTGCGGCAAGCGTCGACGACACCACGATCCGCCGCACGATCGCCCACCATGCGACCGCCTACGGCGAGGTGTTCTGTCCGCATACTGCGACCGCGGTGCATGTCCTGGATGTCCTGCGCGACGCCGGCGACGCGGCGCCGTGGGCGGTGGTGGCGACCGCGCATCCGGCCAAGTTCGAAGGGGTGGTCGAGCCCCTCATCGGCCGTGCGATGCCGGTGCCCTCCACGCTCGCGGCGATGCTGGATCGACCGGCCGCAGCCGAACCGCTGGCCGCTCAGAACGAGGCCCTGAAAGGCTGGCTGCGCGATACACCATTGGAATCGCACAACGGAGCGGCTTCGGCACATGGCCATCTGGACGTCCAGACGCCCGTGGGCCGCGCATAGAACGAATCGTCATCAAAAAAGGTGCCGTCTGCGTGACGAGGCGCCGATCAATCCGCGTGCAACTCAGCGACAAAATCGTAGATGTCGCCGCGATACCACGAGGTGGTGAATTCCACGACCCGCCCATCGTCGAGGAACGATCGCCGCTCCACGTTGAGGCCGGCGCTGCCGGCGCGCACGTGCAGCAGCCGTGCATGGCGCGCACTCAGCGGCACCGCGCGCAAACGTTGCAACGCACGGCGCGGACGGCAGCCGTGGGTTTCCAGCGCTTCGTACAACGAATCGCGCACCAGCATCGGATCGGGCAACACGTCGGCCGGTACCACGCTGCGCTCGATCGCGATCGGCTCGTCGCCCGCATAGCGCACACGATGCAGGCGCACCACCTGCGAACCCGGCGACAGGTTCATCGCCATCGATTCCTCCGGCGTCACCTCGCCCACGTCGCGCTCGAAGAACTCCGAGCGCGCGTCGAGGCCTCGCGCACGCAAGTCTTCGGTGAAGCTGGTGAGGCGCGACATCGGCTTGACGATGCGCTCGGCCACGAAGGTGCCGGCGCCGTGGCGCTGGATCAGCACCCCTTCCTCGACCAGGCCGGCGAGCGCCTTGCGCACGGTGACGCGCGACAGGCCGATCGCCTGCGCGAGATCGCGCTCGCTTGGCAACGCATGGCCGGGTTCCACCACGCGCCGCTCGATGATGTTGCGAATCGCACTGCGCAACCGCAGGTAGGCCAGCGGCTGATGCGCGGACCGATCACGGCTGAGGCGGCGGTATTCGGCAACCAGGGCGCTTTGCATGGCGTGCACCATACCAATGGCGCACCACCGGGACAATCCCGCCTCGCAATATATGTAGGATGCCATCCCACGGCGCCGTCATGCGGCGCCATGGGTTCCCGAAGTGGTATTTTGTGGTATTTAAGTGGTATGTTACGGCTGCTGCACACCAGAACCGCGGCCGCGTGGCTTCAACTCCATTTCGAGGTGCGATGTGACTCCTGCGTCCCTGCCCGTCGACCCTTTCGACCTGGTGATCTTCGGTGGCACCGGCGATCTCGCGATGCGCAAGCTGCTGCCTGCCCTGTTCCACCGGTTCCTGGCAGGACAGATCCGGCTCGGCAGCCGCCTCGTCGGCGCGGCACGCGAACCGCTCGACGACGACGGTTACCGCGCCGCGGTAAGGGTGGCGCTGGGCAACGCCAGCGATCATACGCCGGAACAGCGCGACGCCTTCCTCGGCCTGATCGGCTACCGCGCACTGGATGCACGCAAGGACGACGGCTGGGATGGCTTGGCCGGATTGCTGGCCGAGCGACCCGACAACGTTCGTGTCTTCTATCTCTCCACCTCACCCGAATTGTTCGTGGACATCTGCGAGCGGCTGGCCCGGCATGGCCTGAATCAGGGCGCGGCGCGGGTGGTGCTGGAAAAACCGATTGGCCGCGACCTTGCCAGCGCCAACCGCATCAATGATGACGTGGGCTGCGTGTTCGCCGAGTCGCAGACTTATCGCATCGACCATTATCTCGGCAAGGAAACGGTGCAGAACCTGCTGGCGCTGCGCTTCGGCAACGCTCTGTTCGAACCCTTGTGGAACGCGAACCACATCGACCACGTGCAGATCACCGTGGCCGAAACGCTGGGCCTCGGCCGGCGCGCCGATTACTACGATCGCGCCGGCGCGCTGCGCGACATGGTGCAGAACCACATCCTGCAACTGTTGTGCATGGTGGCGATGGAATCGCCCTCGTCGCTGTCGCCCGACGCGGTGCGCGACGAAAAGCTGAAGGTGCTGCGCGCGCTGAAGCCCATCGATGCCAACAACGCGGCGCAACTCACCGTGCGCGGCCAGTACCGCGCCGGCGCATCCGAAGGCCAAAGCGTGCCCGGGTATCTCGAAGAACTGGGCGACGGCGCGAAATCCGATACCGGCACCTTCGTCGCGATCAAGGCCGAGATCGGCAACTGGCGCTGGGCCGGCGTGCCGTTTTATCTCCGCACCGGCAAGCGACTGCCCGAACGCGTGTCGGAAATCGTGGTGGCGTTCAAGCCGGTACCGTATTCGATTTTCGAAGGCAGCGCCGGCGCGCTGGCGCAAAACAAGCTGGTGTTGCGGCTGCAGCCCGACGAGGGCGTGAAACTGTGGCTGACCATCAAGGACCCGGGCCCCGGCGGCCTGCGCCTGCGCCATGTACCGCTGGACATGAGCTTTGCCGAAGCCTTCGGCGTCGACCAGCCCGACGCCTACGAACGCCTGATCCTCGACGTGGTGCGCGGCAATCCGACCTTGTTCATGCGCCGCGACGAAGTGGAAGCGGCGTGGCGCTGGGCCGATCCGATCCTCAATGCGTGGGCCGCCGGCGGCCACGCGCCGCGCCCGTACACCGCCGGAAGTTGGGGCCCCAGTGCCGCGGTCGCGTTGATCGAACGCGACGGCCGCACCTGGCACGAAGGCGAGGATTGAACCCGACACACCGAGGTAGCTGAGCATGTCACTGCATCCGGTCATCGCCGAAGTCACCGCACGCATCGTCGAACGCAGCCGCGCCACGCGCAGCGCGTATCTCGCGCGGATCGACAACGCACGCGGCGAGGGCGTGCATCGCCGCCAGCTTTCCTGCGGCAACCTCGCGCACGGCTTCGCGGCCTGCGGCGCAGACGACAAGGCCGCGTTGCGTGGCGAGGCGACGCCGAACCTCGGCATCGTCACCGCGTACAACGACATGCTCTCGGCGCACCAGCCGTACGAGCCGTATCCCGAACTGATCCGCCGCGCCGCGCGCAGGCTCGGCGCCACCGCACAGGTGGCGGGTGGCGTGCCCGCCATGTGCGACGGCATCACGCAGGGGCGCGCCGGCATGGAACTGTCGCTGTTCTCGCGCGACGTGATCGCGATGGCGACCGCGGTCGCGCTGTCGCACGACATGTTCGATGCGGCATTGATGCTGGGCATCTGCGACAAGATCGTGCCCGGCCTCCTGATCGGCGCACTGAGCTTCGGGCACATCCCGACGATTTTCGTCCCGGCGGGCCCGATGCCCAGCGGCATTCCCAACGACGAGAAATCCGCGGTGCGCCAGCGCTTCGCCGAGGGCAAGGCCAGCCGCGAGGAATTGATGGATGCGGAAGCCGCGTCGTACCACGCGCCTGGCACCTGCACGTTCTACGGCACCGCGAACTCCAACCAGATGTTGATGGAGATCATGGGCCTGCACCTGCCCGGCGCCAGCTTCATCAACCCCAACACGCCGCTGCGCGAAGCACTCACCGTCGCGGCGGTGCAGCGCGCCACCGAGATCACCGCGCTCGGCAACGATTACGCGTCGGTCGGCCGACTCGTGGACGAGCGCACCATCGTCAACGGCGTGGTCGGTCTCAATGCCACCGGCGGTTCCACCAACCATCTGTTGCATCTGGTTGCGGTCGCGGCGGCGGCGGGCATCGTGCTGACGCTGGAGGACTTCGATGCGATCTCAGGCGTGGTGCCGCTGATGGCACGGGTGTATCCCAACGGCCACGCCGACGTGAATCATTTCCATCGCGCCGGCGGCATGCCATTCCTGATCGGCTCCCTGCTCGATGCGGGCCTGCTGCACGGCGACGTGCGCACGGTATGGGGCGATGGGCTGGATGCGTATCGCCGCACCCCGGCGCTGGATGAAACCGGCGAACTCGTATGGCACGAGGTCACCGGCAGCGGCAACCTCGACGTATTGCGTCCCGCCGCGGAACCGTTCCGCGCCGACGGCGGCCTGCGCGTGCTGCAGGGCAACCTCGGCCGCGCGGTGATCAAGGTATCGTCGGTGCCGGGCGATCGCCTGGTGATCGAAGCACCCGCCGTGATCTTCCACGACCAGGACGACGTGAAGCGGGCGTTCGACCGCGGCGAACTGGATCGGGATTTCGTGGCGGTGGTGCGTTTTCAGGGCCCGAAGGCGATCGGCATGCCGGAACTCCACAAGCTCACGCCGACCTTGAGCGTGCTGCAGGCCCGCGGTCATCGCGTTGCGCTGGTCACCGACGGGCGCATGTCGGGCGCATCCGGCAAGGTGCCGGCGGCCATCCACGTCACGCCGGAGGCGCTCGACGCCGGCCCGCTCGGACGCTTGCGCGACGGTGACGTGATCCGTCTCGACGCGATCGCCGGTACGCTCGAAGCCAGAGTGGACGCAGCGGAATGGGATGCGCGCACGCAAATACACGCGGATCTTTCCGCGCACCACGTCGGCATGGGCCGCGAATTGTTCGCGAACCTGCGCAACGCGGTCGGTTCGGCCGATGCCGGCGCGACCATCTTCGGCAAGCACGACCATCATCATGCGGCCGACGCCTGATCCCGACCTCTGCACGGACTTTCGCCATGACTTCGCAGGAAACCAAGCAGCATCGGATCGCCGAAATCCTCGCGCTCGCCCCGGTGGTGCCAGTGGTGATCGTGGATGATGCAGCGCATGCCGTGCCAATGGCGAAAGCGCTGGTGACCGGCGGCATCCGCGCCATCGAAGTCACGCTGCGCACACCGGCCGGGCTGGACGCGATCCGCGCGATCGCCGCCGAAGTGGAAGGCGCTGTGGTGGGGGTCGGCACCGTGCTCGACGGCACGCAACTCGAAGCCGCGCGTACGGCCGGCGCGCGTTTCGCGGTTTCGCCCGGCGCGTCGCCCAGGTTGCTCGATGCCGCAGACGATGACGAACTGCCGCTTCTGCCGGGCGTCGCCACGGCCGGCGAGGCCATGACACTGCTGGAGCGCGGCTACTCGCATTTGAAATTCTTCCCTGCCGTACCGGCGGGCGGCGCCAGGCTGCTCGCCGCCTGGGCCAGTCCGTTGCCGCAGATCCGGTTCTGTCCCACCGGCGGCATCAGCCTCTCCAACGCGCCAGAATTCCTTGCGCTCCCGAACGTCGCCTGCGTGGGCGGTTCCTGGCTCGCGCCTTCGGACAAACTCGAGGCCGGCGATTGGAGCGGCATCGAACGCCTCGCGCGCGAAGCCGCGCTGTTGCGGCGCATCGCCGCTGGCTGATTTTCGCCATGCGTCGGTTCGCAACCATCGGGACGGATCGGCAACGCGCGCCGGTGTCAAAATGGATACCTACTTGCCTTGAAGATGCCTAGCCATGGCCGAATTCGCAGCCCCCACCCTTCGTGACATCCATACCGCCTCGGCGAGGATCGCCGCACATGCGCGGGTGACGCCGGTACTGCGTTCAGCGGAACTGGACGCACTCGCCGGCGCCACGTTGTTGTTCAAGTGCGAACACTTGCAGGTAGGCGGAGCGTTCAAGTTTCGCGGCGCCTGCAATGCGGTGTGGTCGCTGGACGATGACGAAGCCGGACGCGGGGTGGTGACGCACTCGTCCGGGAACCATGGTGCAGCGTTGGCGCTGGCCGCCCGGACCCGCAAGATTCCCGCGCATATCGTGGTACCCGAAGGCGCGGTCGCCGCCAAGCTCGCCAACATCGAACGCGCCGGCGGCATCCTGCACCGCTGTGCGCCGACGCAAGCCGCACGCGAGGAAGCCTGCGAAAAAGTGCAGCGCGAAACCGGGGCAACGCTGGTGCACCCCTACGCCGATGCGCGCGTGATGGCGGGCCAGGGCACGATCGTGCTGGAACTGCTGCAGCAGATCCCGCATCTCGATACGGTGATTGTTCCGATTGGCGGCGGCGGGCTGGCTTCCGGCTGCGCGATTGCGCTTGCCGCCTTGTCGCCGCAGGCGCGACTGGTCGGCGCCGAACCCGCGGGCGCCAACGATGCATTCCGATCCCTGCAGCGCGGCCAGCGCGTCACCGACATCGTGCCGCACACCATTTGCGACGGCTTGCGGGCGACCATCGGCGAACCGAATTTCGCGCTGCTGGGGGCGCATCGCGTCGAAGTCATCACAGTGGACGATGCCGCCACGCTCGCGGCGATGCGCCTGGTGTGGGCCGAACTCAAACAGACGATCGAGCCTTCCTCGGCGGTCGTGCTTGCGGCACTGCTTGCGCAACGCGAACGTTTCGCAGGCCAGCGCGTCGGACTGGTGTTGAGTGGCGGCAACGTCGACCTGGACGCGCTGCCGTTCGCGGCTTGAGAGCTCCCGGCTGCGTTGCGACAGGAACGCGGCGCATCGCGACAGACGCGTTCATCTGGCGCCTGGAAGGCGCGGTCTTCTTTTTGTTCTGCGCGCGGCCTGATCAAACCCTTGCGCGCGGCCATGCGCCCACACCACCGCTCGCGCCGGCCATGCCTGTCTTCATGACCGTCGCGATGCCACCGCGACCGATGCGCAGGCATTGGTCCGCGATGCGGAGCGGTCCGGGCCGGTGCGACACGACGATCAGGATCGTTCGTGGCAAGCGCCGCTTCAATGCGGCGAGCACGCTCATTTCGGAATGTGCATCAAGCGCACCGGTGGCTTCGTCCAGCACGGCAATCACCGGTTGCCGCAGGATTACCTGGGCCAGCAGCAGCCGCTGCAGTTCACCGCCGGACAATCGGCAGGACGAGCCTTGCAGCTCCAGGTCGAGACCATCGTGCGCACCGCGCAGGCGCACGTCGAGGCCCACATCCGCCAGTGCTTTGCGCAAATGTTCGTCGGCGCTGCCAGGCTCGGCCCACAGCAGGCACTCGCGGACCGTGCGCTGCCATGGGTGCACGCTCTGGCTGACATAGGCACCCTTGCGCACGAATTGGCGGTACGTGTCGAAATCCACTAAACGTCCGTCACTGCGCGCCGCAAACAACACCGGCGCCGTCATTCCCGCCAGAACATCCACCAGGCTGCTCTTGCCGATGCCGGAGTCGCCGGCAACCAGCGTCAACTCCCCGGGAACCAGCGCCAGGTCCTCGACATCGACGCGCAGCGAAGGCCATTCCAGCCGCACGCGTTCGATGTGCAGGCGCCGTGCAGTGTCGCGGGTGTCCGTCGCCGTTTGCGCGGACCGCCGAGCCTGGTCCAGGTTCGCATAGCGTTGCCAGAGTTCGAATGCCGGCACGGCCAGGCGCAGCTGCTGGAAGTTGTGGCGGGTCGAAGCCATGTAGGGCAGCAGGCGGCCAAGCAACAGGCCCACCGCGATCAACGATGCCTGGTCGACGCCGTGCCAATGCCCGGCGATCAGGAAGACCCCGACCATGCCGACCGTCGCGAGCAGTTCCACGACGAGTTTCCCGGACGCGGTCAATTCGATCTGGCGCCGATAGGCATGCGCGAGCCTCGCGGAGGTCGCGCCATAACCGGCCCTTTCCGTGTCTTCGCGTTCGAACGAACGAACGTGGCGGAGTCGTCGCGGAAAGTCCTCGCTGAACCAGAACAGCCGGGTCGTGTCTTCGACGTATTGCCGACTGACCCGCGACTGCTCGCGCCCATGCCAACGCATCGCAACGAGACCGAGTCCCGCCAGCACCGGCAGGACCAGCGTGAGCACCGGCGATACCCAGAAAGCGAATGCGAGGTTGACGGCGGTCGTAACGCCGGCCACCAGCAACTGCAACGTCGCGCCGACTCCCTGGGTGACGAGTTCGACGTTGGCGGTCAGGACATTGGCGATTTCGGCCGAGGTCAACCCGTTCAGGGCGGCGACGTCGGCATCGATCAGCCGCGCGTGCACCCTGTCCCGCAATCGCATGGCGCAGTTGCTGACGATGCGGGCGCCCAGTCCCGAGACGAACCAGCGCAGGAATACGTGGCTTCCTATCGCCGCCACGAAGATCGCCATCAGCGCCCCGGCGCTCGCCGGCAGCGCCAACACGTGGCCACCGAACATCGGTGCGCGACCGGATTGGATCAGGGGAACGAGCACGATGGCGGCGACGCTTCCCATCAGCGCCGCGATCAACGACAACAGCACGTGTGCGCCCGCGCGGATCGCGTCGGCGCGCCCGATTACGGGTGCGAATTCACGCAGCAGGTCGAAACGTCGGCGCCGCGGCAAAACCGAAGTGGCCATTGTCGCGGACGCGCAGCGCGCGTCAGTCGAGCAATCGGCAGAGCGCATCGACGGAATCGCGCGGATGACGTCCGCGTCGCAATTGATGGATACCCCTGTCGATGATCTCCCGCTTGAAATACCGCCAACCGGGTTGGCTCGGCGCGTAGGGCTGGTCGGCTTCGAGCAGGCATCCTGCTTCGTACGCGCCAAGCCGCGTCAACAACGCGTCGGGACGATCGGCGGCTCGGGCGGACACGAACACCGCGCCGACCAACGCCAACGGACACGTGGCCGGCCGGCCGTATCCTTGCCGCAGATCGACTTCGAATTTCCTGACGCCGCTGCGGCGGCGTATGACCGGCGCATGCGCGATCCAGCCGCGGACCGCGCCGTTCGCCACGAAATCGAGGGCATCGCTTTTCAAATGCAGATAGTTGGGCACGCCGGCCGCCAACAGGTGCGACGGATGCACGAAAACCGCGTCCTCGGCAAGCAGATCCAATCCCCGCAGCAGGCCGTGCAGTGCCAGCGTCGATTTGCCCGAACCGCTGCCGCCGAGTATCAGCAGTCCGCGGCCGTTGCGTCCCACGCACGCGGCGTGCAAGGGCACCAAGCCGATCCCGCGCGCGGCCAGGATGAAGACCGCGAACTCGATCAATTCGCAGCGCAGATGATACGCATGCTGCAGCATGTCCTCCGATGCCACGACCCGCGCGCACCGCCATGCGGGGTCGATCACCACGTAATTCGACGCATCGATGTCGGCGCGAAGCCGATTGCCTTCCTGCCGTATCCGCGGCGCCGGAGGCTCGATCGTCCACGGATTCGCGCGCCGCGGCAGCAACTGCATTTCGATCCGGAATTCGGCGGCGACGTCCGGGAACGTTTGGGCCGGCAGCCCTCCGTACGCGGCCTCGACCAAGCCGATCAAATCGTGGCTGTCGCTCTCGAAACGGAAAACGCCACCCAGAACCCGCTTGGTTGCGCTGGGGGAGGGGCAAGCGGGTTCGGGCGGCGGTAACACCTTCCGGCGACACCGATCGCCAGCCTGGATCGCGCCGTGACGCTCGATCGAAGGCTCCAGGTTTGATCGCACGATTCGCAACCTCCGGATGGCACCGTAGGTGCGAAACCGGGGGAAAAAAGTTGCGCATCCGGTGCAAGCGCCACCCGAAACGCGGCCGGCAACCTGCAGCACGGCTTGCGGCACTCACTCTCATGCGCTGTTCTGGAAGGCGTCCCAGAGGGTTTCTTCGCCGATGTTGAAGATCCAGGTCACCCATTCCTATTTTCTGGAGTACGACCCCAAGCAGCGGGAACGCGGCAAGCCCTACCCCCCACTCGCGACCATCCAGGTCGCCGCACTGCTGCGGCGGATGGGACACACCGTCACGCTGTTCGACGCGATGCTTGCCAAAGGCGTCGAGGCGTACGAACGGTCCCTGCCGTCCGCGCAGCCGGATGTCGTGGTCCTGTATGAGGACAACTTCAACTTCCTGACCAAGATGTGTCTTGGCCGGATGCGCGAAGCCGCATGCCGGATGATCGCCTCGGCACGCGCGCGCGGCGCGCGGGTGATCGTCGCCGGTTCGGACGCTTCCGATCAGCCGGAAGTCTTTCTTGCCGCAGGCGCCGACGTTGTGCTGATGGGCGAAGGCATCGCGGCGCTCGCCCGGTTGATTGAGCGACTGGACTCGATCCCGCACACCGATACCCAAGGCTGGGTGGCTGGCGTATCCGGCATTTCCATCCTCGACGGCGGGGAACCGCGAACGACCCGCCTCGGCATCCAACCGCCGGATGCACAACTCGCCGGCCTCCCAGCCTGGGACCTGATCGACATCGAACGTTACCGGACGCTGTGGCTGGAACGACACGGCTACTTCAGCCTCAACATGACCGCCTCGCGCGGTTGTCCGTTCCACTGCAACTGGTGCGCCAAGCCGATCTGGGGCAATCACTACCTGCGCCGCGACGCTGGCGAAGTCGCCGTGGAAATGAGCTACCTCAAGCGCGCCTTCCGCCCCGACCACATCTGGTTCGCCGACGACATCTTCGGATTCCACGGCGATTGGGTGAACGCATTCGCCGAACGCTTGCACGAGGACGACGGCGGCGTGCCGTTCACGATCCAGACCCGCGCCGACCTCTCGACCGAACCGATGGCCGCCGCGCTGGAACGCGCCGGCTGCGCTGAGGCCTGGATCGGCGCGGAGAGCGGCAGCCAGCGCGTGCTCGACTGGATGGCCAAGGGCACGCGGGTCCCCCGGCTGGTCGAAGCACGCAAACGGCTCGGCGCGCGCGGCATCCGGGTCGGCTTCTTCATCCAGCTCGGCTATCTCGGCGAGCAACTGTCCGATCTGCTCGCGACCCGCGAACTGGTCACGCTCGCCGCACCCGATGACATCGGCGTCAGCGTGTCGTATCCGCTCCCGGGCACCGCGTTCTTCGAGCAGGTGAAGGCCCAGCTCGGCGACAAGACCCACTGGCGCGACAGTGGCGACCTGGCCATGATGTTCCGCGGCACCTACGATTCCACGTTCTATCGCTGCATACGCGACCTGCTGCACGAACAGGTTGCCCTGCAGCAATCGCGCGACGCCGGTTCGCCCCTATCCTCGGGGCAGGCATTTGCCGCGCTGGATGCGCAATGGAATGCGCTGATCGCGAGCGAGCCCCTGCATCGCAACCCCGACGCGACACCGGCGCCGGCGCCTTCCCGCAAACATGCCGTACCGCTGCGCCGTGTTGCCACCGCTCAAAACCATTAGGGCGGGCCTGCACCGCACCACCGAGGCGATTGCCGCGGAACTGGCGCATCCCGGCAGTGCCACGCCGGCATGGAGCGATCTCGAATGGCGGCTTGCAATGGCGGTCGCGGCTGCGCACGGCGTCTCGCCGTTGCTGCGGAATCGCTCGGGCTGGATGCACACGCGCTGGCGGCACTTCCTGGAAGATCAGCACGAACACGTTGCGACCCGCCACACCAGGATCGTGGCGCTGCTGGCCCAGATCGATGCGCGAGCCCGTGACGCCGGCCTGGCGATGACTCCGCTGAAAGGCGCCGCGTTGCACGCGCTCTGCATCTACGCAGCGGGCGACAGGCCGATGGCCGACATCGATCTTCTGATCGACGAGGACGATATCGATGCAGCCACCCGGCTGATGCAAGCAACCGGATACGTGCAGTCGTTCGACCACTGGCGGCACCGGGTTTTCAAGCCGGCAGCGGGATCACCTCCCGCCGTGCTGGGCGAACATCGCGACACGCCCGTCAACATCGAATTGCACACCCACATCCGCGAACGCTTGCCGGTATCCGTCATCGATATCACCGAACGAATCCGTTCGCGCAATTCCGGACCCGGGCTGAATCCTTACCCGTCGCGCGGCGCGTTGCTTGCGCATCTGCTGCTGCATGCAGCGGGCAACATCTGCGGGCGCAGCCTGCGCCTGATGCATCTGCACGACATCGCGTTGCTGGCGCGGAGCATGCCACCCGAGGAGTGGGTGTTTCTGTGGCAAGGTGGCGCGTGCTGGTGGGCGTGGCCACCTTTGCGCCTGGTCGCGCGCTATTACAAGGATGCAATCCCCGACGTCGTGCTCGCCACGCTGGCACGCGATTGCCCGCCGTTGCTGCGCGCTGTTTCCCGCCGGCAGACCCTCGCGAAGGTTTCGTGTTCCGAATTGTGGCTGCACGCGTTCCCGGGCATCGAATGGTCGCGTGGTGCACCCGACGCGGCGCGCTTCATCGCCGCCCGCGTCCGCCCCCCAGCCGAAAAGAGACGTGAGCGTGCAGACATGACGCGCACGCAACTGTGGCTGCAAGACAGAGATTGGGTCACGGCCACGCAGCGAAAACGAATCCTCACCTGGCTGATTCGCAAGGTGCCGCGGATGGACATGATGTACGTAGTGCGCGCCGCGCTTGACCTCGCGCCCCGCGTGCAATGAAGCCTATAGCAGGCCCTCCCCACCTGCCACTAAAAATGCCCGCCAGCAGACAACGCTCCTCCGCTCAGCGGGCGAGCCCGATCATTGTGTAAACCCTCCCACCGCTCGTACCGTGCATCCCGCCGCTGTTCTCCAAATCGCTTTTTTGAAAGGGGTGATACGAACGGCACGAACCAATGCCGCGAACGCAGCCTCGTGGGACCCTTCACGCGAGAGTGCTGCCGCCTGTCCCGCCAGTTGCACCGCGCACTGGCGGAGACAGAGCGCCCGTATTCTTCCATTCGTTGCCGCCGCCGCGGCCTTGCGAAACGAGTGTTCCTGATCGGCATGAAGATCCGCTGGACGCAGCCGCGCCGTGGTCCTGCCCGGGTGTTCGCGAACCAGGGCCAGCGTTTCGGACAAGGCGCAGACCTCACTGCGTGCAGCGAGGCGCAGTATGAAATCGTAGTCGGAAAGGAACAGCATCGTCGCGTCGAATCCGCCGATCTCTTCAATCAGCGAGCGCTGCACGAGCATGGTCGGAACCGCTGTCGAGACCTCGAACCTGAGCAGCGGTTCGAGGATGTGCCCCGAAACCGGCAGAGGCAGAAGGTTTGATCGCTCTGGCAGCGGTATCCCGTTGGTGTCGATGAACGAATATCTCGTGTAACTCCACCGGCATGTCGGCTGCGCAGCGACCCGGCGCAGTTGCCATTCCAGCTTTTCGGGCAGCCAAAGGTCGTCCGAATCATGGAATGCCACCCACTCCCCGCGCGCAAGCCGGAGACCGGCGTTACGGGCCGAAGTGATACCGCAGTGTTCGAGCCCAATCGCCCGGACGCGAGGATCATCGATAGTCTCAAGATAGGCGCGCGTGTCGTCGATGGAACCGTCATCGACGACAAGGAGCTCCCAACCGTCGAAGGTCTGTCCAATGACCGACGCGATTGCCTCGCGCAGCAACGGCAGACGGTTGTAGGTCGACAGTACAACCGAGACCGTCGGCGTATTTGTAGTCGAGCGTCCGTTCATGACTTCCGTCGTCGATGATTCGCGTGATTACGCTTCCGTGAACGGCGTTCCCGACCGGCGGCGCCAGGCCTGATGAAACCCTGCCGTGTGATGCAGTTGCATGCCTGTTGCGGGATTTTCGTCGGAAACGACTCGGGCAAGGAAGAAAGTGTGCGAGCCGATTTCCTGATGGTGCACGATCGTCAACTCCTGAACGCACAGCGCTTCGGCCACTACCGGGATGCCGAATTCCCGCGAGGGCCGAACAGGGAATGAAAGCTCATTCCAGCCATTGAGTGGCCGCCTGTGATGCTCGGCGAGCTTGTAAACGGCGGTCTTCAACCCCGCGGGAATGTTGGACAAGGCGACCCGGTGCGCTTCGCGCATGACGGGGATGGACACATTGGTGCTGCGCAGCGCCAACGAGAAGAGCCCGCTTCGCTGCAGCGGGCCAATCAGATCCATCGGAAAGATATTCCGGTGCCCAAGCGTCTCGACTGAAACGAGCACGACCGGCCTCGCGCACAAATAGGCGATCATCAGTTGCTGGGCCGCGGCGGGTTCCATGCCCGAGCTGTGCGGCGAGCGATTCTTCAGCATGGCGCGATTCTGAAGCCAGGCATTCCACGATCGTCGCGGCCAACTCAGACAACGATGTTCACCTGCAGCAACGTGGTAGAGGGCGAGTGATGTCTCGGCGGTGGCAGCCGATACCGCTCGTACCAGTCGCAAGACGCCGAGAACCTTTCCCGTGGCGCTGTCGCGGTATTCAAGTTCTGGCGAGGGGCCGGCATCGAGACTGGTCGCGATCATCAGCGGCTTGAGCGAAGCCACAGTGTGATCCGCCGTGACATCCGCCGATCCGCCGTCCCAGTTCAAGGCAGCAGTGACGAGCGTTTGCGGTGGAGCCACGGCAACCGGAGACCATTGCGGCAATGGGCGTATGAACGGTCTTATCCAGTCCTTCCACATTTCACACCCGCCGCAAGAGCAGAAACATGTAAAGACGGGAAGCCAATCCGAAGCCACGTGGGACCAGACGCTCCAAACGGAAATACGGCGCAGCCGCACGTGCCACAGCGTTTGGCGCAAAACGATGGATGCGGCTTTCACCGGGGCTGGCGTAGCAGCCTTTTCGCACAAGGTTCAGCATGTTCGCCCACCACCAGCGGTAACGTGCATCACCGAGATGGTAGGGACTCAGCATGCTGGCCAGGACAAATCCACCTCCGTCGATCACACGCGAGAATTCTTCGAACAATAAACCGTGATCCGCAATGTGGTTGAGAACCGCGAAGTTCGCCGTGATGGCCTGCACCTTGCGTGTGAGGGGGCGTGTGACCGAGGTGATGCTGTTGCAGGCGATTTCATCGCGACAATACCGCACCAGATAATCGTGCATTGCCTGCGAGGGTTCATACACGAAAGTCTGGTGTCCGCTGGCGGCATAAAACTTGGCATCAATACCGGTGCCCGCACCGAAATCGAGCACGTCCGCTCCTGCAGGCATCAGACCCAGCGCCGTTTTCTGAAACAAGTCGCGCACTCGCCGATCTCGTCGCGAGGCCAGGATGAATTCGTGATACTGCTGTCCAGTATGCATCCTGTCGGCCGCTGTGATGAAAGCAACCCCTGTTCATGCACGGCTTACCGTTATTGCCCGTTTTGGAAAAGAAGGTTGCACGCGAGAACAAGCGACACGCCAACGGGCGTTCCAACCTCCTCCTCAGCGATACCGGCCCGGAGCAGCGAATCCATCGCTGGAATCGTAGTCGTTTTGTTGCAATGTCTGAGCTGGCCTTTATCCGGCCAAATTCGGTACCTGCGACGGTTTCCCCGTAGTGCGACCCATCGTCGCGGCACCTCTGCCGCTTTTCACCCAAATGTCGTAGGCTCCGGATGAAAGTGTTCGCCAGCCATGGCGTTCCAGCACGTTTTGCATTTCTCCGCGCCAGGGCGCCGAGGGCACCAACACCACCGCAGTCACTCCATACCGTCGCAGTGCATCCGCAAACCACGCCGCGGCACCCGGTGGCCGGTGTTGGCCCCCGACATACCGCATCAGCAAGCTCCGGCGCGCTGCGTCGTCCATGGAGAACGCACGGGTCAAGTAAAGCTCCCGCACCCCCAGCAGTTCCGGATGCAGAACGAAGCTCGGCAACCAAATGGACACGGCTTCCGGGGCGAGCACGACGCCCTTCTCGGAAACATCTTCGACGATCCTCGCGGCCACCTGATATTCGACGGGATTGACCTTTAAACCCGGCACGCCGAGCGTCACGCCATTCGCGCTGCGAAGCGTACCGAAGCGCCAGCCGAACGCGACCGCGCAACCCGCCAGTGCCATACAAACGCATGCTGCAAGCGCCCTTGACCGCATGCCCCATGCACGTTCGATCACGCCGTCCAGCAACACGGCCAGGAAGAACGGCAACGGCAACGCCCAAGTCAACCGCCAGTAGGTGCGAACGCCGACGAAATGATCCGCGACGATGCGGACCGTGTAGGGATTCAGCACCGCGAGCAGGAAAAGCAACGCGCCGGCGGACAAATATCGCGCGCGAATCGGATCGCGCACGAACGCCCATGCGGCAAGCAACGCCACCAATAGCAGTTTCGTGCTCCACCAACCCCACGTGTTATCGAGTATCTGCGGCACAACGGGCATGGGGCTGGAACTAACGAGGGCTTGCCCCCCGTGGGTGACGGACGCCATCGCCCAGCCTGCGCCAAACACATAGACCGAGGCCAGCAGTCCCACCGCAAACCGCCGATGGCCCGTAGCGTTTGCCGTCCAGCCGCCGGCCAAACCCAATGCCGCGGCCGCCGGGGCCACGAACAATGCGCTCGCGCTGACACCCAGCGCCGCGACCTGTGCGGCGAGCAGCAAAAGCCAGTGACGCACCCCTCCATGCCGGGCGAACAGTAACGCCGAACCGGCGATCACGGGAACCATGCCGGTGACGAGAATGGACTTGCCCTGGAACAGCCGTACGAACGCAAAATTGCCGTAGGCGCGATGCATTTCACCGAGCGCCAACACGACGAGGAACAGGATCAGCAGCACCCATGGCCAGCGCGCGGGCACGATGCGCCGCAACAGGTAGGCCCATGCCAGCACGGAAAAAGCCGCGAAAACCGACGGCAGGATCAGGTACGCCACGACCAAGTGATCGATCCCGGTGAGCTTGGCCAGTGTTCCGACCAGCACGTCGTAATTGCTCAGCCGGTAGAACTGCAACAGGATCGGGACGCCAGGTAGGCGGTACAGCGTGTCGTGGAGAAGTACCTGCTGTTGCGGAAACCGCAACAAGGTCGCCGAGATGCTTCGATAAAAGGCATCGTCCGCGTCCGGCCGACTCGTCACGAGGGTGACACAGACCGCGGCAGCCGCAACGAGCAGGACCATCCAAGCAGCGTTTTTTCCCGCGTCATCGTCCGATGTGGCGCGAGGCTCGCCACGCAGATTCCACATCCATGCGGCGCCCGTGGCGAGCAACGCGATCCACCAAAACACCGGGTAGGGCATGCCGGCCGAGAGCAGTCCCACCCATACGATCGCTAGCGCCAATACCGCAAAAGGTACGGCCCGGTTGCCGATGGATTGCGTGATCAAGGTTGCGGCCGAACCGGGAATATCCCGCCTTTCGGTCGCGATCGGATCGAACTGTTCTGCCGATGCCGGCAGGCGAAACCATGCAAATGTTGCAACGGCCGCGATCAAGACCGCCGCTGGCAACCCGAGCAGCAGCGCGTTGAAGCTGGAATGCGTTGCCGTGATCAGATGGACATACATGGTCCACATCGCGTACGGCAGCACGAACAGGGGCACGATTCGGTCGAGGCTGCCGTTCAATGTAAATCGCATGTCATCGCCTGCGCGAGAGGCGCGCAATGCAGGCCGTTCCCTCATTGACGTACGCCGAAGTACACGTCATTGGGCGCCAGGTTGGGATTGTGGAAGGGGTCGCGATCGAAAAAGTCCGGATGCTTCCCGAACATGATCGTCCGCTCCCTCTCCCCCCTCGCCGTGCGCGCACGGTCCAGCCCATCCTTGCCTCGACTGAAGGATTCGTGATGGATCAACTCGACCGCCGGGCAGACGACCTGGTGAAAGCCGTGCTTGGCCAGACTGAGGCACAACGCGATATCGTTGTAAGCTACGGCAAGGTCTTCATCGAATTCGCCTGCGGTCTCGAATTTTTTCCTCTCGATCATGAGGCACGCTCCCGTGACCGCGAGCCAGTTGTACTCCAGCATGTTGCGCGCAAAATAACCCGGGGCCCGGGCGTCGATCCTGGCGAAGGCGTGACAAGGACCATTGGTCAGGTTCAGGACGCCCGAGTGCTGCACAGTGCGGGCACCGGGATACAGCAGTTTTGCCCCCACCGCCCCCACGTGCGGCAGTTGCGCATAGCCGCCCATGTGCGACAGCCAGTCGGCGGACAACACTTCGGTATCGTCGTTGAGGAACACGAGCAGCTCGCCTCGGCTGGACCGCACGCCTGCATTGTTAATTTCCGAATAGTTGAACGGCACGTTGTAGTCGAGGACGCGAACGCCTTCGCGTCTTCGCAATCCGGAAAGGTAATCGAGCGTGGATGCGTCCGTGGAGCCGTTGTTGATCACCACGATCTCGAAGGGACGGTATGTAGTCCGTTCGAAAATGCTGTCGATGCAGGCCTTGAGCACCGCGCCGTTGTTCTTGCTCGGGATGAGGATCGAGATCAGCGGCTGCCCCTGCATGCGATAACGCGTACTGTAGTAGCCGGGAAGTTCCGGCACCGGAACCAGTTCGCCGGGCTGATTGCGCCTGCGTAACGCATCTTCCCGCGCCCTTTTGCCCGCCTCGATCGCCCAAGGTTTGGCCTGAAGGTCCGACGCACATGAGCCCGGGGTGATGCGCCAGTGATAAAGCACCTTCGAGACGTGAGCGATGCGGCGAGCGCGCTCGCTCACGCGCAACACGAAATCCCAATCCTGGCTGCCGTCGTATTCGCTGCGCAGGCCGCCCAATTCCAGGGCCAGCGAACGACGCACGCACGACACGTGGCAGGTGAACATGGTGCTCATCAGGGTGTCGGGCGACCAATCCGGTTTGAAGAACGGATCCACGAAATTGCCATCGACATCGAGCTTGTCCTCGTCGCTGTACAAATAATCCGGATCATCGCGATCGATGCGCAGCGCCAACTCGTACAGGCAGTCCACGGTCAACTCGTCGTCGTGGTCCAGGAACACGATGAAGTCGCCGGTCGCGCGGGCGATGCCCTCGTTGCTGGCCCCGGCAATGCCCCTGTTTTCGGCGATCTGGACGATCACGATCCTGGGGTCGATGAGGCCGCTGAGCACCTCGCGCACGGCGGGCGAAGTGCTGTGATCGTCCACCAGGACCAGTTCCCAATGGGAATACCATTGGGCCTTGACCGAAGCGATCATCCGCTGCAACAACCCGGGGTCGGTGTTGTAGACCGGCACGACGACAGAAAGGAGGGCATGCCGCGAAAGGCCGAGCAGGGCTTTCCCGATCTCGGCCGGTTCTGTTTTCGGCGGCGAGTAGGTGTACCGGGCCTGTGCTGAAGGCACCCGGGGCGCCAAGTCGGCCGCCTCGCCCGCACTCGCTTCGACGGGAATGCATTCCATGTTTGCAGACGTTGACGACCGACGCCGCGACGCCACGCGCTGCTCCCGGAAAAAGCGCCAACGCGCCGGCGTGCGCCATGGCGTCGCGATCCACCACGCAGCTCTCGATCCCCGGCGAAGTGCCAGGCGCACATTCGCGGGCAGGCACAACAGGATCGATCGCACGACAACCAGTGCACGCCACAAGGTGCTGGCTTTGATTTCCGCAAGCTCGTTTCGCAACAACCCCTCCAGCTCATCCTTCTGCGAATAATGCGCTTCCAAGTCGGCGTTCTGGTTTCGCGCGGCCTCGAGTTGATTCGACAGTTCGAGGGATTTTGCAAGCACACAAAACGTTTCCCGCTGTACCTGGGCCGCACGTTCGCGGGTTGCAGCCAGTTCGCTCTCCCGATGTGCGTCGCGCGCCTGCAACGCATCCACACGCTGCTGCAACCTGGTCTCGCGCTCCCCGATGCACAAGGCCGTGCTTTCGGAGTCGCGCCCTTCTTCAACCAGAATCTCGACCCTGCTCAGGAAGGGGGGCGCGACCAATCGATATGCGTCCACCAACCCCGAAATCGCGTTCCAATCCTGCGCACCCGAATCGAACGCGCAGCAAAGTTCGTACAGGCGATCCAATATTTCAGGCGGCTGACAGAATCCCTTCGAGAAAACATGATGTCGTTGGGATCGGTCCAGGAATGCATCGATCGCGGAATGCGCATCTTCGATCGGCGTCGGCCACTTCACGCCCATCGCTCGCCCGGCCTTGGCGAACGCTTCCCGCCAATCCGAAAGGAGACCGTGGTACGAAAGCACGGCGCGCGGCATGCCCCGGGTCGCGCTCTCCGCTTCCGCGAAGTACTCGAGCCAATTCAAGTACGTTGTCTCGGAACGGAGGCCTTCCCTTATGTCCAGGGACCGGGCCACTTCCGCAGGGTGACGTACGACCAAAAGGGCGGCTGCTTCGAATCCCGATTCGAGAAGCACCTCGCGCCACAACGGCACGAAGCGGCACAGGCGCGGATCCTTGACCGCCCAAAGCGCGCTGCCATCGAAGTCATTCGCTATCAGCGCAGCAAGCTTTTCGCGGGCCTTGCGCGCCGCCGCCGAAAGAAACCAACCTTCCGGCAAAGCACGCGCGTCATGCCAGACCCTGCCCAGATCCTTGAGCAGTTCTTCGTGAATGGCCACGACTTCGGCATGCTCCCAGAAACCCGATCGATTGTCCTCTGCGGGCGGAAGCAGTTTGTTTCCGACTTCGGCGCCCAGCAGATTGAGGCAGCGGGTGACGGCGGACGTGCCGCTGCGATGCATGCCCAGCACGAGGATGATCTTGCGCGTTTCCGCAGCACGGGTACGTCGAACGACGTTTGCTCTGGACAACGCCGTCGTCACGACACGCCCTCCACGTTCAAATCCGGAAGAACATGGAAGTCCACCGTACCGGTCGACATGCGCTCGGGGTCATGCGCCACACGGAACATCAGGACGTCGATGATCCGGTCCAGGTACGTCTCACCTTCCGGCGCTGCCGCAGTAACGCCCGCATTCATGAAATACACGCCCGGAGCGAGCATGGCACGGAAGCGGAAACGGGCCTGAAGGCGTTGCCCAGCTGAAACGACCATTCCGCTTGCAACATTCGGCGCCGTGGCGGCCCCGCCCAACTCGAGGCCGGTGACGGTCTTGATCATCATGCCCAGGCGCACCCCAATCGCGGTGGTCTGGAACAGGACATCGTACGTATAGATGTATTCGCGTCCCGGAGACAGGACATTCACCTGCCGCCCCATGCGGGTTTCGATCCTCGGGGCCGCAATCGACGCCCCGCGAGACGGGTAACGCACCGTGCTGTGCGGCAGCATTACTTCGTCGAAATACGCCGACTCCTCGACTTTTCTTATCTCGACGCCATCCACTTCGGCGGGCATTTCATTCGCCAACCTGCCCAGTCGATTCCCTGGACCCGTGATTGGCAAACCTCCGCCGGATTTGCCTTCGATGGACTCCTGCTTGATGGCTTCCCGTACCGCTGCCGCCTTGCCTGTCGGGGTATACAGGAGCTCGTGGTAGCGCGGTACCACAAATCTGGGCGTGCCATCGGCGATCATCTCGCCCTGGTCGAGCAGGATTGCCCGATCGCACAATTCGACGACAGTACCTGCCGCGTGGGACACGAACAGAACCGTTGCTCCCGCATCGCGAATCGCATCGATGCGCGCGAAGCATTTCCGCTGGAAAGCTTCGTCCCCCACCGAGAGCGCTTCGTCCACCACCAGGACATCGGGCGACACGTTGATCGCGACCGCAAACGCCAGCCGCACGTACATGCCGCTGGAGTAGGTCTTGACCGGCTGGTCGATGAAGTCGCCGATCTCGGCAAAATCGAGGATCGCATCGAAGCGGGCCTCGAGTTCCTGCTCCGACAACCCGTACAGCAGTCCACTCAAGCGTACGTTTTCCCGGCCGGTGAACTCCGGGTTGAAGCCCGCGCCAAGTTCCAGCAGTGCCGCGACCCGGCCGCTCGCGGCAACCGTTCCGAGCGTGGGGGTCAACGTTCCGCAGATCATCTGCAGCAGCGTCGATTTTCCAGAACCGTTGCGGCCCACGATGCCGACGGTCTCGCCTTTGCGCACGTCGAAGCTGACGTCGCGCAACGCCCAGAATTCGCTGAACCAGGCACGCGCCGGCCGACGCATCGCCCGCTGCACGCGCGGCAGGACCATCTGCTTGAGCCGGTCGGCGGGCTGCGCGTAGATCTCGTAGCGCTTGGACAATCCGTCGACGCGAATGCTGAAGTCGTCAGACGACATCGGCGAAACCCTTGCGCGTCCGCTCGAACCAGGCGAATGCGAACCACGCGAACAGCGATGCGATCACGACGTACGCAGCAAGATGATCCCAGCGCGGCAACCGGCCCCAGATCAGCACGTTCTGCGAGGCTTCCGCGATGATGGTCAGGGGATTGAAATAAAGCGCGAAACGATAGCGTTCCGGAATCAGCGTCGCCGGATAAAGGATGGGCGCCAGAAACATCAGCGCCGTGGTGACGACGCCCATCGCCTGCTTCAAGTCACGCAGGTACACACCCAGGGAAGCCAGCAACCAGACGGTGCCGGCAACGAACGGCAGGAAGCACACGACGACGACCGGGAAAAGAACCACCGTCCACGGGATGTGCCCCATCACCAGCGGCGAGATCACCAGTAATACGATCGTGGACACGCACAGGTGAAACAGGCCGGAGCCGAGCGTGCTCCAGGTCAGCGTCTCCAGCGGAAACACCACGCGCTTGACGAAATTGCTGTTTTCGATGACGAGCGTGGTGGCGCGATTGGCGCATTCCGAAAACAACGTGTTGATGTTCAGGCCGGCGAACAACACCATGGCGTACTGGAACGGGTCGGACGTCTGCGCGTCCCAGCGTGACTTGAAGATCACCCCGAAGACGAAGGTGTAGATGGCCAGCATCAGCAGTGGATTGAAGAACGACCACAACAGGCCGGCGAAGGACCCCCGGTAGCGGCCGGCCACGTCGCGCCGGGCCATCTGCACCACCAGCGCGAAATGACGCGTCAGCGCGAGGTACGGCGAAGTCGGGTCCGTCAGCCGGTAGGCGGATGTCGTCATGGCAGGTGTGAGCTCCGTGCCATGCGGCTTTGGTTGCAACGGTGACGAAGTTTCCGCCTTTCCGAAGGCCTTTGGGACCGGTTGGCTCCTGCGCGGACCAGTCCCGCACTCCGTCCCACGCACGCGCGGCGATGGACTGATTCGACACTTTGGATTTGCCGCGGAATGCTGTCTCACCTTGTCCCAACGGCGAAGGTGAGGCTTTGCAGGAAATGGAAATCCGGGCGGCGAAGCGCGTAGCGTTCATCGTCGGGGTCGCACAACCGTGTGAGCATCGCGAAATCCTCCGGTGCCAGGTATTTGCGCAGGCGCCCACCCCAGGTGCCGCGGAAGATGCACTCCAGCAAGTAACGCTCGTCCGCATCCGAAAGCGGATGTGTCCGTTCGATCATCCGGGTCCGCACGCGCACGTTCCGCAACCCGGCCTGCTGCAACCACCCGACGAGCGAGCGGACCGCGGCAAATTCGCGTTCGCTGCGGCCGTAATGCTCCCGGTAATACGCGCGCACCGCCTCGTTCACGCGTGCTTCGAGGCGGGCGTCCCACGCGAAATACATGTCCGGCACCAGCGAGCTTTGCCCCAGCGCCATGCGCCCGTCCGGGCGCAGCAGTTTCGTCAGCATCCGCACGCCGGCAACCGGATCGTGCAAATGGTTGACGGCATTGATGGCCCACACGAGATCGAACGCACCCTCCGCGAACGGCGGGTTCAACATGTCGCCCTGCACGATCGGCGCGTATCGGGACGCAAGCACGCGAGCGGCTCGCGCATGTGCGACAGACAAATCCATTCCGACCACCACCCCGCGGTCGCGCATCGATGCATGCCACCAGCCCAGCGCCTCGCCGGTACCGCAACCGGCGTCGAGCACACGTGAACCTGCGGGCACCGACAGCGCATTGATCGCTGCGCGGAGCTCCGGTTGCGCGAAGGCGTTGAACAACTTCAGTTTCGCCGCGTAATCGCGCTGCGGGGTATCGCCCAGCAATCCGGATTCCTGCATGCGTGCTGGTGCGACGCGTCTCATCCGTACTGGCTGCTTGTCAAGCGCTGATAAAGCGCTTCGAACATGCGCGCCGTGTAATCGGCGTCTTCCGACAGCGCCCTGCATTGCGCCGCACGCGCGATGCGGAGCCTCAAGTCCTCGTCGGCAAGCATGGTGTGGATGGCGTCCGCCAGCCGCTCCGGATTGCCGACCGGCGCGACCATCGCCGCCGACGGCGCCCATTCGACGATGTGTCCCACCGCCGTGCCGACCGTCGGCACGCCGGCCACCGCCGCTTCGATCAAAACGAACGGCCCGGCTTCGTGCCGCGACGACATCACCAGCAGGTCGGCGGATTCCACGATCGGACGCAGCTCGCGTTGGGTCTTGAAACCGAGGAACTGCACGCGCCCATCCAGTCCGAGCTTGCGGACGAGTTCGGCCATGGCGCCCTGCAACGTGTCGGTGCCGACGATGTCCATCTCGAATTCCACGCCCGTTTTCGCCAATCTCGCGAGCGCGTGCAGCAGGGTCGCCTGGTCCTTGACGCGATTGAGGCTGGCGACATGGATCAGGCGCGCCGGTCCCGCGCGACTTGGGCGCGGGGCAAGCGGCGGCCATTTGCGCAAGTCGACACCGAGCGGCACGCGCCGGGCCCGGATTCCGAGAGCCTGCAACAGGTCGACGATCGGCGCGCTGGTTGCGGTGACCACGTCGGCGCCGCGCAATGCGAGGCATTCGCGCAACCGACCCTTCCACGTCAAACGTCCGCCGTAACCGATGTCGCGCATCGCAACGAGTTCGCCGCCGGTGACGTGCACCATGCACGGAACCCGCAGCAACTTCGCTGCCGCGACGGCGATCAATCCGCCCGGACCCGAGAAGATGGCGTGCGCCACGGCGAACGGCGCGCGGCGATGCTCGGCGCGGATCGCGGCGATGCCGCGCAGGTGGGTCCAACCGTCGCCAATGTTGTGGATGGCAGCGCCAGCGAGTTGCCAGCAACCCGCGGCCGCCTCCTGTCGCAACGCGAAAACGTGTACTTCATGGGTCCGCGACAACCGTTCGATCAGGGCCAGCAGCGCCGGTATCACGCGGACTTCGCCGCTGCGATCCACGCCACCCGGCACGATCAGCGCGACTTTCATGCCGCCCTCCGCCGCGAGTCGTCGCACACCCGCGCATAAGCGTCGGCCCACAATCGCCCGACGGCTTCGAACGAAAGCGTGGCATCGAAATGCGCGCGCACCTGCTGCGGCGATGCCCGTTCGGTGGCCGCGTGAAACAGCTCGTCCGCCAGGCACACCGCGTCTCCGCGCGGCCACAAATGACCAACGCGCCCGTTGCCCGTCAACGCGCGGAACGCGGGGATGTCCGTCAGCACCGGCGTCACCCCGCAAGCGAGCGCCTCCAGCGCGGCATAACCGCTGCCCTCGGCGCGGCTGCCCGAGACGAACAGGTCGGCCGCACGCAGCAAGGTTTCGATGCGCGCATGCGGCACCTCCCCCACCAGCCGCACGCGCCCGGCCAGCCGCGCATCGTCGGCAATCTTCGCCCGCACGTCGGCCAGCATCGGTGCCGCCCCGAAGGCGCACCACAATTGCAGACGCGGCAGACGTGACGCGGCGAGGGCGACGCCTTCGAGCACCGTCAAGGGATCCTTGCCGCGGGCCAGGCGTCCGACCCACAACACGCACGGGTCGCCGTGCAAGCCCGTTTCGGCGCGTGCACGGGTTCGATCGCCGGGCGTGAAACGGCTGCTGGATTCGGGGATCGCAAAAAGTCGCGTGGCAGGGCCGAACAAGCGCGCAGCCATGAACGGCTGCGCCTGATCGATCGACGTGAAGGCGATGCCGGATGCCTTGGCGAAGCAGCGGCGATGGCGCGCACGCCGCCACCAGCGCGGCGGTCGGTCTGCGTGATCCTGGAACACGACCGGCAATGCCGGTGGCAAATGCCCGGCGATCGCGGCGGTTTCTTCGACGAACCCGAGCCCGTGTGAATGCAGGACGTCGGGATGGATGCCGTCCAGCACATCCGCAAAGCGACGGCCACGGCTCGCCACGGTCCGCGTTCCACCGACATCGACGAAGTGGTAATCGACACCGTTGCGCGCCAGGCGCTCTGCATGCGATGCCGCCTGCAGCACCGAGACCCGGATGCCGGCGCCCGCGACCAGTTCGGCGATGTCCGCGAGCGACGGCCAGCGTTCCAGCAACGCCTCGATGCCGAGATCATCGGGCGCGGGCACGAAATTGAGCTGCGCCACGTGCATGTGCGTTCGCCTACAAACCCGAAACCTGCGGCATGCGCAGCCGTACCATCCGGTTGGCGAAGTCCAGTTCCCAGGGCCGGTCGTACCTGCGAAAGCGATAGCGCCACGTGGCCATCGCGCTCATGCCACGCTTGGCCCAGGGTGGGGCGCGCAAGTCCTGCACGGTGGGAAACCGGCAGCGCAGCACCGTCACGAAGTCGCGGATGCGCCTGCGCAGCTTGTCGCTCAACCACGGTGCGTCGGCGTGACACGCATACGCCACCCAGTGCGGCTGCGTCCATTCCTCCACAGTGGTCGGGAACACCACGGGCTCGCCATGGATGTCGAACAACGCCGGCGCGCGTCCCTTGCCGCGATCCTTCTGGTGCAGGCTGCTTTCGGGAAGCGGCGTGTAGATGTAGACGATGATTTCGCAGTCGGGGTTGATCCGTTTCAGCTCGCGGATGAACTCGAAGGTATGTTCGGTTTCCTCTTCGGTGTTTTCCGGCGGCGCGACCATGAACGACAGTTCCGGGATCACGCCCATGCGCTTGCACAACTCGGCGACCGCCAGCGCCTGGTCGGGCCGCGTGCCCTTGCGGATGGCCTTCAACATCTGGCGGTCTGGGGATTCAGCGCCCATGAACGCCATGCGCAACCGGCTTTTCCTCACCAGTTTCCATGCGTGCTCGGACAGGTTCAGCAATGCGTCGGTGCGCGCGAAACACCACCACGGCAGTTCGAAACGGGCCATGATCTCCAGCAACGGGATCATGGCGTCCTCGCGGTCGAAGAAGTTGTGGTCGAAGTACTGGACCGAATCGGCACCGACCGTGTGTTTCAGATATCCCAGTTCCCGCTCGAACCGTTCCAGCGGAGGCAGCGCGGTCGCGCCTCCGAACATCGCGGCCACGCCGCAGAAGGTGCAGCGGAAGCGGCAACCGAGCGCGGCCTGGTGCGCGACGGTGCGCGAGCCGAGATACGTGCGCGCGAGGTAGCGACGCGGATCGCCGAGTTTGTCGTAGGGCAGCAGCGCCGCGGGCCGGCTGCGCGAGAACGGCCGGCCCGGGTTGTGCGTCACGCCACGTATGCCCTTCCACGACAGCCCCGCGATCTCGTGCAACCCCGGCCCATCGCCGCCGAGCGACGCGATCAGTTCCGACAAGGTCTGTTCGCCCTGGCCACGGATTGCGTAATCGACGTAAGGCGCAGCCAGCACCGCGTCCGTATTGAGCGTCGGGAAGTAGCCGCCCCAGATGATCGGCAGGCGTGGGAAGCGTTCGCGAATGGCCCTGGAGACGGCGACGGCGGGTGCAACGTGCGGACCGCCCATCACGCTGACGCCCACTGCATCGAAGTGCTCGTGCTCCAGCACGCGCAGCGTTTCACCGACGACGTCGCGATCGAGATTGCCGTCGATGATCCGGCTGCTTCCGGTTTCATCCAGCGCCGCGGACAGGTTCAACAGCGACAGCGGGAACCGCGCACTGTGGCGCGAGGTGACGGGCGGGTTGATCAGCAGGGTGTTGGGTGAACGTGTCATGGCGGCGAAGAAATGCGCACGATCAGCATGGACGCCGCAACTGGAACACCAGCGCGACGGGTACTTCAAGCGCGCGCCTGTCGAAGTGCGCGTCGGTGGGGATGTCGGCAGGGTCGAGCATCGGTTCCAGCACCCGCACGATTTCCAGGCGCACCGCCGCGCAGGCCGCGTGCCAGTGGCTGTAGAAATGCGGGGTATTCCGGACGGCGCAGTGCCGGCCGTCGGATTTGAAGTCACGCAGCCAGCCGAGCACATGGCCGATCGGGTGCACGTCGCTGCACAGGATGGTGCCGCCGGGCCGCGTCGCGCGACGCAGTTCCGCCAGCGCGGGTTGCAGGCGATCCAGATGTCCGATCGCGAGACCGCAGATCGTCAGGTCCGCGAACGCGTCGGGTACTGGCAGGCTCTCCACGTCGCCCTGGACCAGTTCAACCTCGCCACCACGGCGGCGGGCATCCAGTTCCCTGCCCGCGCGCTCCAGCATCTCGACGGAAAGATCGACGCCCGTTACAGGCCCCGCCCCGCGGTCCAGCGCATGCAGCATGTAGCGTCCGCTGCCGCAACCCGCGTCGAGCACCGATTGTCCGTGCAGATCCGTCGGCATCAAGCCCAGCATCGCGCGCTCTTCGACCCGCATCACCGGGTTGTGCGCACGCGGTGGATAGCTGGCGGCCCACAACGCATAGGCGGCACGCGGCTCGAGCAGCTCGACGCGCGACATCAGCGACATCCTTCTGCGAGAGCGGGTTCGCGCGCCGGCCGATCCATGCGCGAAGCAAGTTCGAGCCCGGGTTCCAGCGCCAGCAACGCAGGGTCGGCAAGCGCCTTCGCGAGCAGTTTCGGCCGGCCATCCAGCATTACCGGTACCGTTTCCACGCCGGCCGCCTCGAACCATCCGGCAAAATCCGAATCGGCGATGCGCGGCATGCCATCACGCACCACGGCACGGATTCCGCTGCGTCCGATCCCGGCCACGCTGCGCGCAGCGTCGCCCCCACGATCGGCGACGATCAGCAGGTCCGCACGGGCACCCGCACCAAGATGGCCGCGGCTCGGCAGGCGCAGGATGCGCGCCGCGTCGGTCGTTGCCAGCGAGAGCGTCTCGCGCACACCGAGGATGCCCCCGTCGACAACGCTTCGCACTTCCTCGAGCAGGTCGCGCGCACCGCTGAGCCGCGAATCGCTGCCCAGCGCCAGCCGCCCGGCCGCCTGCAGGCGGCGCGGATCGAGCGTGTGTCCGAGCAGGTTGCGGTTGCTCGTCGGGCACCAGACCACCGCGGCGCCGCTTTCGATCACGCGATCGATGTCGCGTTCGCGCAATCCGACGCCGTGCACCAGCACGCTATTTGACGCGAGACATCCCATCGCATCCAGTTGCGCCAGTTCCGCTTGCGCGGTGGTATCGGTGCCTTCGGCGAGATGGATCATCCACGGCCGATCGGTCGGCGTGGCATCGAAGCTCCGGCACACCGGCGGTCCATACGCGGGCCAGCCCAGCGCATAGCTCCAGCCGTAATCGCGTAGCAGCGCGACCGGAAAATCCGCCGTGTCGAGGGCCGGATGCCACGGGTCGTGGTGCGCCACGCAGGTCGTGCCCGCGAGCAGGTTTTTCAGCGCGCCGTGTCGCAGCCGCAATGTTTTCGGCGCGGCGAGCGCGGCGACGACGGCGGGATTACGGAAATGCGCCTGGAATGCCTCGATCCACGCATAGCTGTTCGGGAAAGGTGCATCGGCCAGCAGCGGCGGCACCGCATTGAGGTGCAGATGCTCGTGTGCGTTGATCAGGCCGGGTGCGATCACGTGATCGCGCACATCGAGCCGGTATGCGTGTCCGGGCACCGAAGCGCAAACGCTGCCATCCGCGATCGACAAGGGCGCGCGCGACTCACCATCGACGGTGATCGTCCGCGCGCCGCACAGCCTGGTGTTTGCGGCCGTCATGATCGCGACCGCGCGCTCATCACGATCAGGAAGTGGTCGCCCATGCCGCGCAGCAGCGGCACCGCCCCCAGGCGATCATCGAGCCGACCCAGCCAATCGCACCAGCGCTGATGGCGACGGTAGTAATCCACGAGGTACGGCGGCGGCATGAACAGGCCCAGTGAGCGGTAACCACACAGCGAAAAATATTCGGCAAAGACGCGGTAGAACTCGCGCGGCAGGTAATAACGCGTCCAGATCGTGTGACGGTTCATGCCGACCGGCGTCAGCCCGCGCGCAGCCCGAACCCACGCGCGCCTCAAGCGGCCGCGCAACGCGTAGTGGGCGATTTCCCATGGGCAGATCCGGCCGATCACCGAGCACACGAGCTTGCCGCCGGGCCGCAGCAACCGCGCGCACTCGGCCGCCGCTGCTTCGAGATCGGGCACGCAATTCAGCGGTCCCAGGTCCGAATAGATGCCGTCGAATTTGCCTTCGATCTGGTCGAGTTGATGGATGCCGAGGTGCCGGGCGTCGATCCGGGAGCACGTTGCAGCGTGCGCGGCGAGCGCCCGCGTGCGTTCCACCATTCGTGGCGACCAGTCGGTAGCGGTGACGCGGTAGCCGCAGCGCGCGAACTCGGCCGCGTCGATGCCGGTGCCACAGCCAAGATCCAGCAGCCGCGAACCCGGCGGAAGTTCGTCGCGCACGACGTTCCAAAGCGCCCGCCGCATGCGCTGGATCAGCACGTTGTTGCCGCGTGGGCCATCGTAATCGACAGCGACGCTGTCGAAAGCCCGGCGCGTGTCGAGGAGTTGCGATTCGACCGCGGGCGTACCGCGTTGGAGCATGGCGTGCAGGGTCACGACGTACCGGAATGTCTTGATGACTTCGTGGTGTGGGTGTCTCTCCAATGCGCTTTGGTTGAATGGGGCGAATGGGCGCACGCCTGATGTCCAGCGCATCTGACCGGAAGGCAAGGAAGATTCGAAACGGCGTTTTGCGAGCACGGCTGACCCGCCAAACAGCTCGTGCGGAGCCGCGCAATCCCCGCTTGACACGATTACCGACTCGATTGTGCAATTAACCAAGGCTGCGGATCGAGGACGCTGCCACGCGTTCGACTGTGACCCGCGACACCCCAAGGATCGCTGTCGATTGTCGGAGCGCCGGTCACATGACGCATGACGGAGGAAAGCCGATCCGGCATTGCGTCCGCGCTGACGTCGAACCGCAGCGCGGAACCGCGTCCCACCGGAATCGCTCCATCGGCGGCATGCCGTTTGGCGCTGCGGCCGGAATATTCGTTGCCACGCTCGTTGCCGGCTGCCTACTCGTCCCGACCTCGGCCTGCGCCGGGGAATGGAGCGGCACGGCGTCGCTCGCTTCCCAATTGGTGGATCGAGGCTTCGCGATCACCTCGGCAACCCCGGCCCTGCAAGGTGGCGTGGCATGGACGTCGTCGTCCGGTTGGTCGCTGGGCCTTTCCGGCGGGGTGGAACTGCGTTCGCCGGGCCACGTTGCCGAAAGTCTGGCCCGGGTCGCGCGCACCTGGACCCTTTCCGAGGATTGGCGGATGCAGACCGACGTGGTGTATTACCGCTACGCCGGCCGTCTCCATGCAAATGTTTACGAGCCGGGTGTCTATTGGGTGTACCGTGACGTCCTGACCTTCGGCCTCTCGGGCGTCTATGTCGCCAGTGCGGACGAGCACAAGCTGCACCCGGCCGCCGATGTGAACTTTCACTGGCCGCTGGCCGGTGGCTTGTTCATTTCCGGCGGGTTCGGTATTGCACGTTATGCCGTGCCCTACGGGTATCCCGATGAGCGCTATCACACGGGCTATTACCGTTACGGCGAAGCCGGATTGCTTTGGCGCCATGGCGCGTGGCAGGTCGAGCTCGATCGCGTGGCCATCGATTCGGGTTCGCGCAGGTACCTGCGCCGCCTCGCGGCCTCGCCATGGCTGCTGACCTTGTCCCGGTCCTTCTGAAGGCATCTCCCTGCGGCCCTGCCGCCTGAACGAATCCGCCGATCCTGGCAGGCAACCTTCATACGCCGAACCGGCACCCACCCCGCAGAACGGTCATTCCCGCGCAGCGATGAATGAATCCACGAGCGACGTCGACTCCCGCGATCGCATGCTGATCCAGCGCATGGCGGCGGGCGATCGCACGGCGCTGGAGGCGCTTTACCGCGCCTACCACGGCGGGCTCTGCCGTTTCCTTTCGCGCCTGACACGGCGCGCCGACCTGATCGAGGAGATCGTGAACGATAGCTTCTGGATCGCCTGGCGGAAGGCGGGCAGCTTCCACGGCGACTCGCGCGTTTCGACCTGGATCATGGGCATCGCCTACCGCTGCGGGTTGAAGGCGTTGCGGCAACGCGGCGACCAACCTATCGACGATTACGCGATGCGCGAAGGACGGGGTCCATCCCACGACCCCGACGAAGATCGCGAGTTGCGCGACTGGCTGGCCAAGGCGCTCGAGCACTTGTCGGCGGATCAGCGTGTCGTGGTCGAACTGGTGTACGGGGTCGGCAACAGCCTGGAGGAAGTTGCCGCCATCATGCAGGCCCCCGTCGGCACCGTGAAGGCCCGCCTGTTCCATGCGCGCATCAAGTTGCGCAACGTGCTTCCGACCCTCGCCGGCGATCCGCCTGCACAACAAGAGAACCTGTCATGACGATCCCGATGAACTCCGGCAAGGACTGTGCGCGGGCTTGGGAAATCATGCCGTGGGCGCTGCAGGCCACTGCTCCCGGCGAGCAGTGCGACTGGCTGATGCACCACCTGGCACAGTGCGAAGCGTGCAGCACGGAGTTCGCCCAGCAGAGCCGGCTGCGCTGCGCCCTGTCGTTGCCCGCGGATATCCCGGTCGACGCGGACGCAGGACTGAAACATCTGCTGGAACGCCTTGATGCCCCCGAGCCGGACACGACGCCGGCCCGGCTCTGGTCATCGGGCAACCGGTTGACCCGGGCCCTGGCCATCGCGGTGCTGGTGCAGGCGATCGGGATCGGCGCCCTGGGCGTGCGGTTGTGGTCGGATCAGGCGCCGCGTTACCACACCCTCAGCCAACCCGCGCTGCTGGAACCGGCGGGCGCCTTTCGCGTCGTGCCTGCCACCGGCATGAAGCTGGCCGACTGGAACAAGTTGCTGCACGATCTCGGCCTGCGCGTGATCGACGGCCCCAACGACGTGGGTGCCTACGCGGTCGTACCGATCGGCGACGATGTGTCTTCGGCGTCTGCGCTGCGGCGGCTTCGCGCCGACCGCGACATCCGCCTGGCAGAACCCGTCGACGACACGCCATGAAACCCGGCGCGCTGCTCATTGTCGTCACGTGCATGGCGTGGGGCGTGCTCGCGCACGCGCAAACCAGCAATGTCGTGGCTTCGATGGACAGCCAACGCGACATCGTGCTGGCCGTCGCCAATCCGATCCAGCCGCCGGCGATCCACGCGGGTTCCAGCCTGCTCGGCTACGCGCCATCGGGAAACTACGGCGCCGGCCAGCACGCGGCGTCCACCCTTGCCGCGTTGCAACGCAATTACCGCTGGCGCCCGATCGTGGGCTGGCCCATCAAGAGTCTGGATTTGTTTTGCATCGTGCTGGAACCGCCTGCCGGAACCAGCCGGGACACGTTGCTCGCGGCGCTCGGACGCGACAAGCGTGTGCAGCTCGCCGAACCGTTGCGGGATTTTTCGGTCTATGCCAGCCGCGCTCAGCCTGCGCATCGGTACAACGACCCTTACGTCGATCTCCAGCGCGGTTTCCGCGAAACCGACGCCGGCGTCGCGCAAGCCGTCACGCAGGGCGCGGGCGTCGACGTCGCGATCGTGGACACCGGCGCGGACGTGACGCACCCGGACTTGCGGGGGCAGATCCACGATGTCCACAACATGGTGGATGACAACGCATCGGCGTTCGCCCGCGACCACCACGGTACCGAGATCGCCGGCATCATCGCCGCGATCGCCGACAATCATCGCGGCATCGTTGGGATGGCGCCAGAGGCCAGGCTCAGCGTTTACAAGGCGTGCTGGTATCCGCCCGATTCCGATGCCGGGGCACGCTGCAATTCTTTCACCCTTGCCAAGGCGCTTGCGGCCGTGATGGACACTGACGCCCGCGTCGTGAACCTGAGCCTGGGCGGCCCGTCGGATCCGCTGCTGTCGCGGCTGATGCAAGGGGTGCTGGAGCATCATGTGGTGGTCGCAGCGTTGCCACCCGACGGCCACCTCGACGGATTCCCGGCCGACATGCCGGGCGTGATCGTCGTGAACTCCAGCGGAGACCCGGTCGACCCACCCGGCGTGCTGAACGCCCCCGGCAACGACATCCTGACGACGCAGCCCAATGGCGGCTACGACTTCACTTCCGGCTCGTCCATGGCCGCCGCGCAGGTCAGCGGCATCGCCGCGCTGCTGGTGTCGCTGGACCCGGACCTAGATGGACGCGCGATCCATGACCTGCTGGCACGTACCAGCAAGCTCGTCGACGGCGTGCGCCAGGTGAATGCCGCCGCCGCGGTGGCCGAACTGCAAAACGCCGGGCTAGCCCGCCATGACTAGTGCGGATGCACCGGTCGCGCCTTCCCTGTCCGACCCGTTGGACTCGGCGAGGGATGGCCATCACGCAACTGAATCGGCTCGCCCTGCATGGCATCACGCCGAAAATTTTCGCGATGCAGCCATCGTGGCGCCCGATGTCGCCGCCGAGACGCTGCCGCTTGGCGACGATGCGATCGACTGGGTCGGCATGCAAGCGATCGAGATGCCGATCCTGTTCGACGCCGGCGACGGCCATCCGCAGCGCTGTCACGCCCGGGTGGATGCGTTCGTGAACCTGATGCGCCCGGACCAACGCGGCATCCACATGTCGCGCCTGTACCTGCTGGCGAACCAGCATCTCGGTGCAGCACCCATCGACGCGGGAATGCTGGAATCGCTGCTGCGCGCGTTCCTGCGGTCCCACCACGATCTGGCGGACCGCGCGCGCATCGGCATCCGTTTCGAGCATCTGGTGCGCAGGAAGGCGCTGCGCAGCGATCATCACGGCTGGCGCGCCTATCCGGTTTCCATCGACGCCGTCCTGTCCGGCGATGGCTTTCAACTGGAACTCGGCACGCAAGTCGTGTATTCCTCGACCTGCCCCGCTTCCGCCGCGCTATCGCGCCAACTCGTCCAGCAACGATTCGCGGTGGATTTCCGCGCGGGGGAACCGCTGAGCCATGCCGCCGTGCTCGCATGGCTGGGCACGCGTGGCATGGCCGCCACACCCCACGCGCAGCGCAGCGTGGCGTACGTACGGGTGCGTTGCCTGCGTGTCGCGCCACTCAACCTGATCGCCCTGCTGGATCGCGTCGAAGGCTCGCTCCGGACTGCGGTGCAGACGGCCGTGAAGCGCGAGGACGAGCAGGCGTTCGCGCAGGCCAACGCCGAAAACACGATGTTCTGCGAGGACGCGGCCCGCCGCATCCGGCGCGCGCTTGAGGCCGACGATGGCATCGCGGCTTTCCGCGTCCGCGTCGAACACCAGGAAAGCCTGCATCCGCACGATGCCGTGGCGCAGGTGAGCCGGAATTTCCCGGGAAACGGACATGCCATGGATATCGATCATGGCTCCGCCTGAGCGAAAAGCGCGCAGCATGGGTCTGCGACTGGCCATCGCGTTGCTGATCCTGTTTGCCGTCGCAGGCGCGTCCCTGGTCGCCCGGCAGGCCGCTGCGCAAGCGGCCCGTCCCGCCGTCTCCTCGAGCGCGCTGACCGAACGGGATTTCAGCCGCATGTTGCCGACGATGACCGCGCAAGCCGCCGCCAACACGAACGACGGCAATCCACACGCGAACCCGTTGCCGGCGAGTGCACTGACCACCCAGGATTTCGAACGAATGTTGCCGCGCACCGACATGCGCAGCGATGCGGATGCGAACGCGCATCCGCGTGCACATGCCTTCCTCGACAATGGTCCGGGCACACCCTTCGATGGCGCGCCGATCGCGAAGAATCCGCTGGCGCCGGATGCGATCGCGATCGGTGCCAAATCCTGTGTTGCCTGCCATGCGCTGGAGAACGTGCAAGCGTCCCACTCGCTGCACGTGCAGGCGTTCCGCGCCGGTGCCGCCGGAACGGGCGCCGCGGCGGCGTGCGAATCCTGCCACGGCCCCGGTTCCGCACACGCCAGGGATCCGACCAAGCCGGGCTTGATCATCGCCTTCAACCGCGACGCGAAGACACCGATCGACACGCAGGCCGGCGTGTGCCTTGCCTGCCACCAGGGCGGCGCACGGCAGGACTGGATCGGTTCGGTGCACCAGCAGCACGAACTTTCCTGCACCGACTGCCACAACCCGATGGCGCGGCTCTCGCCGGAAGGCGTGCTGGCGAAGAACTCGATCAACGAGGTGTGCGCGACCTGTCATCAGGACATCCGCGACAAGTTCAATCGCCGCTCGCACATGCCGCTGCCGGAAGGACAGATGTCCTGCGTCGATTGCCACAATCCGCACGGCACGTTGACCGCGGACCTGATCAAGACCGATACGGTCAACGAGACCTGCTACGCGTGCCACGCCGAAAAGCGCGGGCCGTTCCTGTTCGAACACGCGCCGGTCCGCAAGGACTGCCTGACCTGCCACGACCCGCATGGTTCCAACCAGCAGGCGCTTCTGACATTGCCGGTGCCGATGCTGTGCCAACAGTGCCACACCATGACCGGGCATCCCAACGACCTGCTGACAAGGGCGGGATTCGCGACCGGGCCTGCACCGGACGAGCGGCTGATCGGCCGCGCCTGTCTGACTTGCCATACCAACATCCACGGTTCCAACAACCCATCCGGTTCGAGGTTCCACAAGTAGCGCCGTCGCGGCGCAATGGAGCGTCAGAAGTCCATGCGCAAACTGTTCGTCGCATCGCTGGCCATCGCCATCGCCGCGTCCCTCGCGGGCCCGCGGGCGTTTGCCGATTCCAGCGACAGCGCGCGCGTGGGCGACATCCAGTACGGCAACGCCCTCGACCCCACCGGCTGGGCGTCGCTTTCGTGGCCTGATCCGCGCGGATTCTCCTGGCTGCACGCCGGCATGATGCGCACGCCCAGCGGCGTGTTGTATCCCTATCCACCGCAGCGCGATGACAAGAGTTCACCGCTGTACAAGGACAGCGATTGGGTCTACTCGGGCTTTCTGCAATTGGGTTATCTGCACGTGGGTGGCGACACCCAGGCCGAATTCTTCCGCCATTACGCGGGCTGGAAGAGCGGCATGGCGCTCGGCCTGATCGCGCTGTACGCGGATAATCCGAAGACAGGCCAGTACGTGGAATTCCGCGGCAGCCGATTGAGTGGTGACGACCAGTACTACCGCCTGCGCACCGGGCGATACGGTGCCTACAAGGTCGAGGCGTTCTACCGCGACATTCCGCACGACGTCACCACCAGCGCGTATCCGCTGTGGAACGGCGTCGGCAGCACCAGCCTGACGCTGCCCGCGCCACTGGTTCCCGGCGGCAGCACGCCCGCCGAAGTCGCCGCCATCGCGAACACGCGCCCGCGGCAAACGATCGGACTCACGCGTCGGCGCGAAGGCCTCAGCTTCGAAGACAACTTCTATCGCGACTGGACCGGATACGTCTCGATCGTCGACGAGAAGCGCACGGGCGACCGGTTGTGGGGCGGTCCGATGTATCTCAACTACATCCTCCAGGACAACGGCGGCGCGCTGGAAACGGTGCGCCCGATCGACTTCACCACCACTGACGTCAGCATGGGCGTGCGTGATGTCGGCAAGGTGTGGCAGTTCCAGTTGAACTACACGGGCTCGTTCTTTCGCAACCACAAGGACCAATTGAATTACCAGAGCCCGTTCGCGCTGCAGAACGTCGTCGGCGTGCCGCAGGTCGCCAACATCTACCAAGGTCAATTTTCGCTGGAACCCGACAACGACTACCACAACCTGCGTGCGGAACTTTCGCGCAGCCTGAAGTGGAACGGCCAGCTCTCGCTGGCCGCGGCGTGGGGCACGATGCGCCAGGATGATCCGCTGTTGCCGCCGGTCACCTGCACCGGGACTGGCGGTATTTTCATTTCTCCGTCGGCCGATTTCACCTTCAACTGCGCCGACTGGAACAACAGCGCGGCGCTGTCGCAGCAGACCGCGAACGCACGCATCGACACGGGACTGCTCGATGCCAAGATCACGCTGCACCCTTCGCCGAAACTCGGTTGGCACGCGGACCTGCGCTGGTACCGCGAGGACAACCGGACCAACTACCTCGCCTTCAATCCGCTGACCGGCCAGTACGGCTATATCGCGGAGAACGGCTCGCAGGGCAGCATTATCCCCGGCCAGATCGGCATTTTCGATCCGCGCAATCCGTTGTACGCGTCGTACGTGACCCAGGTGCGGGCGATCCCGTTCGGCTACACCGAGACCGTGTTCGAGACCGGCATCGACTGGCGCGCCAGCGAGAACAACACCTTCAGCCTGACCTGGAGCTTCGATCGCGACCAGCCGAAATACCGCGAACGCAAACTGGTCAACGAACAACGCATCAAGCTGTCATGGGTGGACCGCGCGCTTGGCAAGGCCACGCTGCGTGTCGACTACGAATTCGCGTATCGCAACGGCGGCCCCTACAACTACAACCCTTACGAACCGTTCTATTCGACGGCGCTGCCCGGATTCGTGACGCCGCCGCTCGGCAACGTCGCCTTCACCACCGACGCGATGCGCAAGTACGACTTGAGCAATCGCACCGAACACAAGTTGCACGCGACCCTGGTCTACCCGATCGGCGACACGGCAACGTTGTCGGCCGTCGCCTACGCGACCCGCGATGACTACGGCGCCGCGATCGGCCGGCAGGCCACGCGCAACCATGGTTTCGACCTGTCGTGGGACTGGCAACCCTCGCCGCTGACCAGCATGAGCGCCAACCTGGGGCGCGACGATTCGAGCCTGAATCTTTCAAACGTCGCCGACAATGAAGACGTCACCGGCGGACCGGGCCGCAACGATCCGTCATTGGGCGGACCCCTGTTTCCGCTCGCGAACCAGTGGCAGAGCATCGATCACGAGCGTGATTACAACGCCGGCCTCACGCTCCGCCACGATTTCGGGCGCGTGCGCGCCGACTTGAGTTACACCTACACCTACGCGCTCGGCAAGATCGGCTACGTGTTCGCCTCGCCCGGCGCGCTATCCATCACGCAGCAACCCTTGGTCGACGCGGTGGGCAATGCCTTCCCGGACAACCACTACCACATCAACACCCTGCAGCTCGGCTTCGACATCGCGTTCTCGCGGATGATCGGGATGCGGGTGTTCGACATTTTCGAGACCGGCAGCTTTGCCGACTGGCACTACCTCGGTCTGCAGGACAACCTGGTGATCGACCACAGGATTTACACCGACCTCGGGCCGCGGCCGCATTACAGCGCCAATCTGGTCGGCGTGATGCTCAACGTGAAACTGTGAGGACGCCGCCGTGATCTTCACAACCCGCGCCGCAATCGTTGTCTCGATCACATTGATAGTGGCCATCGGCGTGGCGCTGGCTGCACCTCCGCCGTTCGACGATTTGCGCAACCAGACGCCGATACACGGCGATGCGGCGGTGGGGGCTGCCAAAGCCGCTGCCTGCGCGGCTTGCCACGGCCCGAAAGGCATTGCGGTCGCGCCGACCTTTCCGAACCTTGCCGGTCAATCGGCGACATACTTGTACGTGCAACTGCGCGCGTTCAAGGACGGCGCGCGCGTCAACGCGGTGATGCAACCACTCGCGAAGGCGCTGACCGATCAGGACATGCGCAACCTCGCCGCGCATTTCGTTTCGCTGCCGGGCAAGTCCGCGGCGCGCGCGACACAGGTCTCTCCGCGCGGTGCGACCCTGTTTCACGACGGCGACGCCGCGCAAGGTGTGCCGCCCTGCCAGGGCTGCCACGGGGTCGATGGCAAGGGACCGCATCCCGACCCCGCCAGCACTGCACCGCAGCCGGCGTGGTCGACGTTCCCGGTTCTCGCCAGCCAGAACGCCCCGTACGTGCTGGCTCAGTTGAAGGCCTACCATGACGGCACCCGCGTGGGCACCAGCAACGACAAGGTGATGCAAGGTGTCGCGCACAATCTCAGCGAAGCGGACATGCGTGCACTCGCCGATTACGTTTCGAGCTTGTAGCGCTACTCGACCGTCACGGATTTGGCGAGGTTGCGCGGCTGGTCCACGTCGGTGCCGCGCAATACCGCGACGTGGTAAGCCAAAAGTTGCAGCGGCACCGTGAGCACCGCGGGCGCGATGAAGTTGCCGCCGGAATCCACCTTCATGAGGTGTCCGCGATCGCTGTGCAGGGCGACGTCTGCTTCGTCATCGGCAAATACGTACAACTGCCCGCCGCGCGCGCGTACTTCCTCGAGATTGGATTTCAGTTTTTCCAGCAACTGGTTGTTGGGCGCGACCGCGATCACCGGCATGTCCTCGTCCACCAGTGCCAGCGGACCATGCTTCAGTTCGCCCGCGGGATAGGCCTCGGCATGGATGTAGGAAATCTCCTTCAGCTTCAGCGCGCCCTCCATCGCCACCGGATATTGCGCGCCGCGGCCGAGGAACAGGGCGTGATGCTTGTCGACGAACGACTCGGCCAGCTCCGCGATCGCGGGCGCGAGCTTCAGTGCGTCTTCGAGGTGGCGCGGCAGACTGGAAAGTTCGGCCACGAGCTCCGCAAGCCGGTCGGCGTCGACGCCACGCAGACGCGCGAGTTCCAGCACCAGCAATGCCAGCGCACTCAATTGCGTGGTGAACGCCTTGGTGGATGCGACGCCGATTTCGGGACCGGCGCGGGTCATCAAGGTGAGGTCGGATTCACGCACCAGGCTCGATTCCGGGACATTGCAGACCGCGAACGAACCGAGGTAGCCGCGTTCGCGACCCTCGCGCAGCGCGGCCAGCGTATCGGCGGTTTCGCCTGACTGCGAAATCGCGAGGAACAAGGTGTCGGGCATCACCACCACGTTGCGGTACCGGTATTCGCTGGCAACCTCGACGCTGCACGGAATGCCGGCGATGCCTTCCAGCCAGTAACGCGCGACCATGCCGGCGTGGTAACTGGTGCCGCAGGCGACGATGTGCACGTGGCGCACGCGCTGCAGCAGTTCATCGGCATCGACGCCAAAGATGTTGGGCAAGATCCGATTGTCGGCGATGCGGCCTTCCAGCGTGTTGGCGACCGCGCCGGGTTGCTCGAAGATTTCCTTCAGCATGTAATGGCGGAACTGGCCGCGTTCGACCGCGTCCATCGACAGGTCGCTTTCGCGCACCTTGCGGATCGCCTCGCTGCCATCGGCGGCACGGATCGCGAGCGAATCGGGCGTAATCTCCACCACGTCGCCTTCTTCCAGGTACACGATCCGGTTGGTGACCTGGATCAGCGCCTGCACGTCCGAACCGAGAAAATGCTCGCCGATGCCGACGCCCACGCACAACGGACTGCCGCGGCGCGCGCCGACCACGTGGCCGGGATGGTCGCGATGCAGCACCGCGATCGCATAGGCGCCGCGCAGGCGCCGCGTGGCTTCGCTGACCGCCTCGCGCAGCGATTTGCCTTCTGCCACCAGCTTGTGCACGAGGTGCGCGATGACCTCGGTGTCGGTGTCCGAGGTGAATGCGTAGCCGGCCCGCTGCAACTCGGCGCGAAGTTCTGCATGGTTCTCGATGATGCCGTTGTGCACCACCGCCACCGTGTCGCGCGAGACGTGCGGATGCGCATTGGCTTCGTTGGGCGCGCCATGAGTGGCCCAGCGGGTGTGGGCAATGCCGGTGCGACCCTGAAGGGGCGACGCGCGCCACAGCGTATCCAGTTCCGCCACCTTCCCGGGCGCCCGCAATCGCGAAAGTCGGCCATCATCCAGCACCGCCAGACCCGCCGAGTCATAGCCGCGATATTCAAGGGCGTGCAGGCCCGCCAGCAGGATGGGTACCACGTCCCGCTGGGTGCAGGCGGCAACGATTCCACACATGGGAACTCCGGGCGTCGGGTCAAAAAACGCAAAGATACCGGGATTTGCGAGCCGGGGCGCGAGGTCCACCTTCGCTATCGGCACGTTTCATGCAGGGGTACCCCGGCTTGGTTCAAAACTTTGAACAGGGTCTCATTCCGTAGTATAAAAGCCGTCCGCTTGCCGATCGGAGCGGTCGGTGCAGAGGCCCAAAGGATGGGGGTAGCGACATGTTCAGATTGTTGCGGCAACGGGCGCTCAAGTGGCAGCTCCTGTTGGTAATAGTCGAATTTGCCCTGCTGGCGGGCTGTGTATATGCAGCGGTGCTGCTGCGCTATTGGGGTGACCACGATACCCAACTTGCCTTCGGACGAGTCCTGCGCTGGCGCGCCCTGCTGGTCGCTGGCGTGCTGGTCTTCGCGATGGCGGCACTGGGCTTGTACCAGGTGCACCTGCGGGCCGGTTTGCTCGGCCGGCTGAGCCGGCAAGGCGTGGCGTTCCTGCTGGGTTGGGTGGCCCTGACCGTGCTCTATTACGTCATCCCTGCGGCCTATCTGGGTCGTGGCGTGCTCGGTATTGCGCTGGTGCTTGGCTACCTGATGGTGGCGCTGTGGCGCATGAGCTTCCTCGGGTTCGTGGACGCCGACCTTTTCAAGCGTCGCGTGGTGATGCTGGGCGCGGGTGAGCGCGCCGCGGAAGTCGTTCGCAAGATGCGTCGCAAGACCGACCAGCGCGGTTTCAAGATCCTGGGTTACGTCCCGATCGGCGATGATCCGGTGGCGGTACCCGCGACATCCCTTTTGCACCCGGCCAAATGCCTGTACCAATGGACCCAGCGGATGGGGGTGGACGAAATCGTGGTCGGTCCCGATGACCGCCGCGGCACCTTGCCGGTGGATGCGCTGCTGGAATGCAAGCAGCACGGCATGGCCGTCACCGAACTCGCCGAGTTCTTCGAACGCGAAGCGGGCAAGATCAAGATGGATCTGACCAATCCGTCGTGGCTCGTGTTTTCCGAAGGCTTCAACATCTCGCCGGTACGCCGCACCGTGAAACGTGCGTTCGACGTGTCGATGGCGACGCTGGTGTTGCTGTTCGGATGGCCATTCATGCTGCTGACCGCATTGGCGATCCGGCTGGAGTCGGGCCGGAACGCGCCGATCCTGTACCGGCAGCAACGCGTTGGTGAAAACGGCAAGTCGTTCCCGGTGATCAAGTTCCGCAGCATGCGCACCGATGCCGAATGCGACGGCGTTGCGCGCTGGGCCACCAAGAACGACGACCGTGTCACGCGCGTCGGCCGCTTCATCCGCAAGACGCGGCTGGATGAACTGCCGCAACTCTGGAACGTGCTGCGCGGCGACATGAGCATCATCGGGCCGCGCCCGGAGCGTCCGCAGTTCGTGGACGACTTCAATACCCGCATCCGCTACTACTCGCTGCGCCATTGCGTGAAACCGGGTCTGACCGGATGGGCGCAATTGCGTTATCCGTACGGCTCCTCGTTCGAGGATGCCGAGGAGAAATTGAAGTTCGACCTGTTCTACGTGAAGAATCACAACTTCGTGTTCGATCTGGCCATCCTGGTGCAGACCGTCGAAGTGGTGTTGTTCGGGCGCGGCGCGCGCTGACCACGGCCTCCGGGCCCACGAACGAAAGGGCTGCGGCTCGGCGCGCCGGGCACGCTTGGGGACATCTCGGCAAGTGGATCAAACCGCGATGCGGTGATCGCACGCGCGCCGTCACTGGTGCGCAATCGATCGACGCGCATGCAAGCGGTACATTGCCGCGCGGTGCCACATGACCTGCAGCCCCTTGTAGCGCGCCGCGCAATGCGTCAATCTGGCGAACCAGACTGGAGACCCGAAGCATGGCCGAGCCGTTGCACGTGATCGTCCTCGCCGCCGGCGAGGGCAAGCGCATGAAGTCCATGCTGCCCAAGGTGCTGATGCCGCTGGCGGGCCGACCGATGCTGGCACACGTGCTGGACACCGCGCGGGCGCTGCATCCGGAAGGCCTGCACGTCGTGTACGGCCACCGCGGTGAGCAAGTGCGCACGACGTTCGCGCGCGACACCGACATCCACTGGGTGCACCAGTCCGAACAGCGCGGTACTGGGCATGCGGTGAAGCTGGCGCTGCAAGACATTGCCGATCCCAGTCGCATCCTGGTGCTGTACGGCGACGTGCCGCTGCTGCGCGCGGAAACACTCACCGAACTGGTGCGCACGCACGCGGAACTCGCGGTGCTGGCCACCGAACTCGATGATCCGTCTGGCTACGGGCGCGTGTTGCGCGACGGCCTTGGGCGAGTGCGCGCGATCGTGGAAGAGAAGGATGCGGATGAAGCGCAGCGCGAAGTACGTATCGTCAACACCGGTGTCACGTTCGCCGAATCGCCGCAACTGCGGCGCTGGGTCGACCGGCTGGTGCCCGACAACCAACAAGGCGAGCTGTATCTGACCGACGTGTTCGCCCAGGCCGCCGACGACGGCACGCCGGCCGACGTGGTAATGACCCGCGATCCCGTCGAGGCATTCGGTGCCAACGATCCCGCGCAGCTCGCCGAACTCGCCACCTATCTGCGCCGCCGTGACGCGCATCGGCTGATGCTGGCGGGCGTACGCATCGCCGATCCCGCGCGCTTCGATTTGCGCGGACACTTCAGCCATGGGCGCGACGTCGAAATCGACGTGGACGTGATCCTGGAGGATGGCGTCACCTTCGGCGACGGCGTGAAGATCGGTCCGTTCTGCCGGCTGCGCAACGTCAACCTCGCGGCCGGCACCGAAGTGATGGCGCATTGCGATCTGGAAGGTGTCACGACCTATGGCGCCTGCCGGATCGGCCCTTTTGCACGCCTGCGGCCAGGCACGGAACTCGCCGCCGGCGTGCACGTGGGCAATTTCGTCGAAACCAAGAAGACCAAGCTGGGCGAAGGCAGCAAGGCCAACCATCTCACCTATCTCGGCGACACGAAGGTGGGCGCCGGGGTCAACATCGGCGCCGGCACCATCACCTGCAACTACGACGGCGTCAACAAGTTCGTCACGGAGATCGGCGACGGCGCGTTCATCGGTTCCAATACCTCGCTGGTCGCACCCGTGCGGGTCGGCGAAGGCGCGACCATCGGCGCGGGTTCGACGATCACCGCCGACGCGCCCGCCGACAAGCTGAGCATCGCACGCGGTCGCCAGACCACCATCCACGACTGGCAACGCCCGCAGAAGACCCGGGAATAGGAAATCGGGAATCGAAGCCAGTACACCACGCGACTGCTTTTACGATTCCCCATTCCCCATTCGCGATCCCCGGCCAAACTGCCAGCCGTCGATCTCGACCAGCAGTTCCCGCCGGCAGATGTCGCCGTGCAGCAGGATGCGCGGCACGGCCGGGTCGAGGCGCCGCGCCAGCGCGGCCCGGATCGGCTCGATATCCTGCGGGCGGCGCACGTAAACCTTGAGCGGCGACGACGCATCGAACGCGGGCAGCGCGGCCCGCTCCAGCAGCGCATGCAGATTCGCGATGGCTTCGTCGGCCTGCGCGTTCACGTCCCCGGCATGGTGCGAGGCGTGGCCGATCACGGCGGCGGTACCGGAAATCGCGAGCGCGCCGCCCGGCAATTGCATCGCGCGCGCAAAGCTGGGCGCAGTCGGTCCGTATTGGCGCGGGTATTTCCAGGCACTCACTTGGCGCGGGTTCTCGAGCGCCTCACCCGGCTCGGTGGCGCACAACGCATACACCTGCAGCAAGCCCGGTCGTCCGTGGTGCCCGATTGCAGTGGCCGCGGGATAAGTCGTGATCCCGCACGCCGCGAGTCCGCGTGCGCGGCCGTTGCAGAACAACCGATAGCGCTCGCCGTCACCCTCGCCCGCATTGATCGCGTCAAGATAGTTCCAGATGCGCTGCAGGTATCGTTCTGGCGACGCCGCCACGTGCGCGAGCAGAAGCGCATAGGCGCGTTCGCTTGCGGCCTCGATGCCGCCGCACTCGGCTTCACCGACTTCCACTGCGACGAAACGCCAACTGCCGCCAGCCGCCCAGCGCAGCTTGCCGGCGAATCCGTGCGTGACCTTGCCCTCGACCGACCAGCACTCGCGCGATGGCTCGTTGCCCAGCGGCGGCAGCGGAACCCGCCAATGACGCGGATCGGAGGTATCGTCCATGCCCTCGCCGAAATCGAACACCGCCAGCGTGTCCGGTCGCTCCAGCAACGTTGGCGCAGGTTCTCCCCTGTACGCGACGCGCAACACCGAACCCCTCATGCCATCCCTTCCGAATCGCTGCGACGCGTACGGTCATGCATGCCGATCGGCGCCTGTGTCAAACTGTCCATGTTACACTGAACGGTTGATTGCAATGAGATTGCGGAGCCGCGGAGCATGACCCAGCAAACCCCTGCGGAGCAGGAATTGGCCAGCCTGATCGTCGAGAACCTCAATCTCGAAAGCGTGGCGCCGGCAGACATCGATCCCGAGGCGCCGCTGTTCGGCGGCGAGCTGGGCCTCGACTCCATCGACGCGCTGGAGCTGGCGCTGGCGGTGTCCAAGCGTTACGGCATCCAGTTGCGTTCGGACAACCCGGACAACCGGCGCGTGTTCGGCTCATTGCGCGCATTGTCGGAACACATCCAGGCACATGTTTGCGATCATCCATGATCGCCGCGTCGGGAGACATCCCGACTCCTGTCGGCTGACCTTGTCTGCTGCTCCAGAACGCCCTTCCGCGGGCTGACTTTTCACGACAGCCGCTCCGAGTGGAACCTCTTGTGGGCGCTATTGCTGCGACGAATCGTCGGCGTTGCTGAACTTCACGCGCAACGCGCGATAGTGTTCCAGTTGCGCGGCGAAACGGACCTCGGCCCTGGCGAAATCCGCGCGCTTCTGCGCCAGCGCCGCACGCTCGTCGTTGACGCTCTGCCGCTGTTCGGCAATCCGCTTGCCGACGTACGGCGGAATCGGCTGTTTCGAATGTTCCAGGTCGGCGGCGTGCGCCAGCAGCTCGGTCAAGGAATCCTCCTGGCTGCGCAGGTTGGTTTCCAGCGAGCCGATATCGGCCTGGATTTGCCGAAGCTGGGCCTGCTGCGACGCCTGCAGATCCTTGTCGGTGGGGTACGCTGTCAGCATCTGGGCGTCTGCGACCCGGCGTTGCTGCGCCTCGCGCTTCGTTGCCGCATCCTGCGCGGCACGCGCGGTGGCCGCACGGCGTTCGGCGGGCGTCAGCTCGCGCTCCACATGGCGGACCACCATGCCTTGCGCGTTGACGATGTCGTAGCCCCCCGCCAGCGCCGAGGAGGGAATCGTGTCACCGAAGTGCACCACGCCGGACGCGTCCGTCCAGCGGTAGTGGGTAGTCGGCGTGGGCGGGGCCGCGAACGCCGGGGCGCACATGCCGCAGGCCACGGCTGCGGACAGCAGGCATGAGGAAATTCGGCGCATCACGATCTCCGGATGAAACCAGTATAGGCTCGGAAAGCCGGCCATAACCTGCTGCACTTGGCAGCTTGCGCGTCAGCAGGACCTTGCCGATTCACCGCAACGGTGCCACGGGGTTCCGGCACCAAGGCTCCCAGATCATGCAAATTGCGGGCCGGGCCCGGGTTCAGGCCGGCTCCACCCCGTAACGATCGCGATAGGCTCGGAGCCGCTCGCGTTCGGCCGCGAGGCCGGGCCGCGTTCCGGCATATTCCATGAGATCGCCGAGATCGATGATCGCGATCACCGGCACGCCATGCTCGCGCGCCAGTTCCTGCACCGCCGAGCGCTCACCTTGCCCACGCTCTTGCCGATCCAGCGCGACCAGCACGCCGGCCACGGTCGCGCCGGCGCCGCGGATCAACGCCAACGATTCGCGCACCGCGGTGCCGGCGGTGATCACGTCATCCACGATCAACACCCGTCCCGAAAGCGGCGCGCCTACGATCACGCCGCCCTCGCCGTGGTCCTTGGCCTCCTTGCGGTTGTAGGCCCAGGGCACGTTGCGGTCGTGCTCGCGCGCCAGCGCGATCGCCGTCGCCGCCGCGAGCGGGATGCCCTTGTAGGCGGGCCCGAACAGCATGTCAAAGGGCAAGCCATTCGCGGCCACGGCAGCGGCATAGGCGGCGCCCGCGTCGGCCAGCGCGGCGCCCGTGTCGATCCTGCCCATGTTGAAGAAATACGGGCTCTGCCGGCCGGACTTCAGGGTGAACTCGCCGAAACGCAGCACGCCGCGCGACAGCGCGGTCTCGAGGAAGACCTGTTGGTGGGGTTGCAACACGGGAATCGGGTATCGGGAACGGAGAATCGGATGATACGTGAATCCATCACGATGGCGGCGTGACCCAGCGATGCGCATGCTTTTGCTTTACGATTCCCGAATCCCGATTCCGCACTCCTGGCACTCGTGAAAATCATTTCCTTCAACGCCAATGGCATCCGTTCCGCCGCCAATAAGGGGTTTTTCGATTGGCTGGGCCGGCAGAACGCGGACGTGGTGTGCCTCCAGGAAACCAAGTCGCAGGAAGACCAGCTCGTTGATCCGTGTTTTCGCCCCAATGGCCACCATTGTTTCTATCGCGACGCGGTGACGAAGAAGGGCTACAGCGGCGTCGCGATCTACGCCAGGCGCGAGCCGGACGACGTGCTGAAGAAGATCGGCTGGAAGCCGTTCGACGATGAAGGCCGCTACATCGAGGCGCGCTTCGGCAACCTCTCGGTGGTGTCGCTGTACGTGCCGTCCGGCACCTCGGGCGAGGAACGCCAGCAGTTCAAGTTCGAGGCGATGAAGAAGCTGCGCAAGATCTTCGACGGCTGGCTCGCCAGTGGCCGCGAGTACGTGGTGTGCGGCGACTGGAACATCGTGCGCAGCGAGCGCGACATCCGCAACTGGAAATCCAACCAGAAGAATTCCGGCTGCCTGCCGGCGGAACGTGCGTGGTTGAACGCGCTGATCGCGGACGCCCACGGCGACGGCACGCCGGCACCGGAACACGGCTGGCTGGACAGCTTCCGCGTGGTGAAACCAGATGTCGAGGAATACACGTGGTGGTCCAACCGCGGTGCCGCGCGCGCGAACAACGTCGGTTGGCGGATCGACTACCAGATCGCCACGCCGGGTATCGGCAAACGCGCGCGTGCCTGCACCGTCACGCCCACGCCGCGGTTCTCCGACCACGCGCCCTTCGCGGTGGATTACGCGGAATGACCCGCAGCGCCGGGGGCGCCAGCAAGCCCGCCAAACCGTCCATATGGAAGGCTTTCACCCAGCCGGCCGCGTGGACGATGTGCTTCTTCGGTTTTTCCTCGGGGCTGCCGTTTCTTCTGGTCGCGGGCACGCTGGCGTACTGGCTGAAGGCCGAGCACATCGTGCTGCGCGACATCACGATGATCGCCAGCGCCGGCATGACCTACGTGTTCAAGTTCCTGTGGGCGCCGCTGCTGGACCACTGGCGGCTGCCGCTGTTCTCGCGGCTGGGACGTCGCCGCGGCTGGTTGCTGCTGGCGCAAGGCGGCGTGGTGGCCGGGTTGCTGGCGATGGCGTTCCTGACCCCGGCACGACTGGATGCCTTCATCGCCGCCACGCTCGCCGTGGCGTTTTTCGGCGCCACGCAGGACATCGCCGTGGACGCATGGCGCATCGAGATCGCGCCGATGGACCAGCAAGGTGCGCTGGTTGCGACTTACGCGCTCGGCTATCGCATCGGGCTGATGGTGGCCGGCGCATTTGCACTGATCATGGCCGATCATCTGGCGTGGCCGTGGGTGTACGTGGTAATGGCCGCGATGATGGTGATTCCCGTCGTCGCCAACCTGCTGGCGCGCGAGCCGGAGCGGCATCTCGAATCGCCGCGGCGCTGGCTGGACGCGATGCGCAACGGCGTGGTGGCGCCGTTCACCGATTTCTTCGCGCGCTTCGGCGTGACGCTGGCGCTGGTGACGCTGCTGTTCATCCTGCTGTTCAAGCTTCCGGAACAGGCGACGATCGGCGGCATCATGAGTCCGTTCTATCGCGACATGGGTTTCAGCCTGACCGCGATCGGCACGATCACCAAGATCTACGGCGTCTGGATCGGGATCGCCGGGGTGTTCGTCGGCGGTGCGGCGGTCGCGCGCTTCGGCATCAATCCGAGCCTGCTGGTCGGGATCGTCGCCTGCGGGTGCAGCAACCTGTTGTACCTGTTGCTGATCGGCCATCACGGCGATCTCGGCATGCTCACCGTGGTCATCTCGGGCGAGAACTTCACGCTCGGGTTCCTGGGCCCGCCGACCGTCGCTTTTCTTTCTTCACTGGTGAACCGCCAGCACACCGCGACGCAATACTCGCTGCTGAGTTCGATGGTCAACCTGCCGGGCAAGGTGATGGGTTTCTTCGCCGGCGGCATCGTGATGGCGACCAGCTACGGTTTCTACTTCGTGCTGACGGTGCTGGCGGTGTTGCCGGCGGCGCTGTTGCTGCTGTGGCTGGTGCCGCGCCTGCGCGCCCACGGCGTGGGTGACGACGTCAATCAGGCGAGCGGCGCGTAAACCGCGCCAAGCACCCGCAGTCCGCGTGCACCGGTCACCGACGGCAGGTTGCCGGGCGCGTGTTCCAGGCGCGCGCGCGCGAGCCAGGCGAAGCCGACCGCTTCCACGAAATCGGGATCGATTCCGAGCGCGGCAGTGGTGTCGACCTTCGCATCGGGAAGCTCGGTGCGGAGCGCGGCCATCAACGCGGCGTTGTGCACGCCGCCTCCACAGGCGTACACCTCGCGAACATGTGGCGCGTGCGCGCGCAGTGCATCGGCGATGCTGCGCACGGACAATTGCAGCAGCGTCGCCTGCACGTCGGCTGGCTCGATGTTTCCGGACGAACGCGCATCCAGCCAGTCGAGGTTGAAATATTCGCGCCCGGTGCTTTTGGGCGGCGGCGCCGCGAAATACGGATCGTCGAGCAGGCGTTGCAGCAGCGCGGCATCCGTGCGACCGCTGCGCGCCCACGCGCCGCCTTCGTCACGTGGCGTGCTGCGATGCCGCAGCGACCAAGCATCCAGCAGGCAGTTCGCAGGGCCGGTATCGAAGCCGAGCACCGGCTGGCCGGGAATCAGCAAGGTGAGGTTGGCGATGCCGCCAAGGTTCAGGATCGCGCGCGGCGTCGCGGCGTCCGCCAACATCGCTGCGTGCAGCGCCGGTAACAACGGCGCACCCTGCCCGCCCGCCGCGAGATCCGCGCGACGAAAATCGGCCACGGTGACGATGCCGGTGCGCTCCGCGATCACGTTCGGATCGCCGAGTTGCAAGGTAAAGGGATCCGGGCCGTTCGGCCGGTGGCACACGGTCTGACCGTGCGAACCCAGCGCAGCCACCTGGCGTGCGTCGATGCCCACATCGCGCAGCAGTGCCAGCGCCGCATCGGCGAAGTACGCGCCGATGGCGGCGTCGAGGTGCCCGTAAGCATCCAGCGTGATCGCTGCGGCATTGCGGGCCAGCGCCACCACGCCGGTCCGGACACCATCGGGATAGGCGAAGGTGCGGGTGGCGACGACGTCCAGGCGCGTTGCGAAACGCACCAGCGCGACGTCGATGCCGTCGGCACTGGTCCCGGAAATCAGCCCCAGGTAAAGCGGCGCGGCATCAGCCACGACTGCAAATCAATTGGTGGCGGCCACATTCGCGCGATCGTCGTTCACCCGCGCGAGACGCTGGGTGGCGTTGTCGATCATCTGGATCCGCGCCACCATCGGCGCGGTCTGCGCGCGGAAGTCGGCCATCAATTTGGTGGACAGCGGCTCCGGCTTGGGCATCGTGACCGTCAGGGGATTTTCCGGCTGTCCGTTTACCCGCACTTCGTAGTGGAGATGCGGACCGGTGGCCATGCCGGTTTGGCCGACATAACCGATCACGTCGCCCTGGGTGACGCGCGATCCGACGTGCAGGCCGGACGCGAAGCGCGACATGTGGCCGTAGGCGGTGGTGTATTTGGACGTGTTGCGGATGGTGATCAAATTGCCGTAGCCGTGCGAACGGCCGCGGAAGGTGATCACGCCGTCGCCGGCGGCATGGATCGGGGTGCCGGTCGGGGCCGCATAATCGACGCCCTTGTGCAGGCGGTTGTAGCCCAGGATCGGATGGTGGCGCATGCCGAAGCTGGACGAGATGCGCGTGAAGGCCACGGGCGTGCGCAGCAAACCCTTGCGCAACGGCCGGCCATCCTGGCTGAAGTAGGCCACGCTGCCGTCGGGTTCCTTGAAACGGTATGCGGTGTAGCGGTGGCCATCGTTGACGAATTCGGCCGCGATGATGTTGCCGCCGCCCGAATACTTGCCGTTGCGGTAGATGTCGTCGTAGACGACGGTAAAGCGGTCGCCTTTCTTCAGATCCTTGATGAAGTCGATGTCGTACTTGAACACATCGGCAAGCTTCAACACCATCGTTTCGGAAAGGCCGGCCTTCTCGCCCGCCGCGAACAACGAACCCTGCACCTCGCCGTGCGCGAAATGCATGCGACGTTCGACCGGCAACGCCGCGACCTGCGCCCGCATGCTTCCGTCGGCCTGCGTGGTCAGCGTTACCCGTGTAGCGGAATCGGGTTCATAGCGGAACCCTTGCAACTGGCCCTTCGCATCGATAAGGAACTCGACTTGATCGCCGGGATGCAACGTCTTTAGCGCACCGGTGTCCTTGCCGCTGGCCATCACCTTGGCAAGATCGATGCCGCTCAAACCTTGCGCCTGGAAAATTTCCGACAACGTCTCGCCCGGCTGCACTTCCACGACTTTCCACGCGGCGACGACCGCGCGCGGAGCTTCCCTGGGTGCTGGCGGCAATTGCAACGCCAGCGTTTCTCGGGTCACCGGCTTCACAACGGTCTCATGCTGGATCACGCTGGCCCACGCCGGGATGCCAAGCAGCGTCAACAACGCGAGCAGGAAGGCGCCGCCACCGAGAATCCAGCGCTCGCGCGCCCAGCGAAACGCCACGGACGGCGCTTCGGCATGGAATGACCAATGCGCGCAGCGCGAATAAAAATGGGAGTGGCATTGACGGGTCTTGCGACGGATCGCCTGACGACGCACGACATGAGAGGTAACGCGACGGAGTTGGCGATCCATCGGGAGATCCATTAAAACGGGCGAAAACGCGCGACGGGCCGTACCATAGCCCTACCCGAAACCGTGCGTCAATGCCTTGTATCACAAAGATTTGCGCGTGGTTTCGCAGTTAACACATAATTAACCACCACGTCACCTTCACGCGTTGACGCAGCCCGCTTTTCGCGGCGCGTGCCGACGCCTCCGATCGGAAAACCCATGTCTTCGAACCAGCAAGCCCTCGCGCTGATCCATCGCGGCGCGGTCGATGTCCTGAAGGACGATGAACTCGAAGCGCGCCTCGCGCTTGGCCGTCCGCTGCGCATCAAGGCGGGCTTCGATCCGACCGCGCCGGACTTGCATCTCGGCCACACGGTGCTGCTCAACAAGATGCGCCAGTTCCAGGATCTGGGGCACACCGCGATTTTCCTGATCGGCGATTTCACCGGGATGATCGGCGACCCGACGGGCAAGAACGTCACGCGCAAACCGCTGACGCGCGAGGAAGTGCTGGCGAACGCCGACACCTACGCGCAGCAGGTATTCAAGGTGCTCGATCGCGAACGCACCGAGGTGCGCTTCAATTCCGAATGGTTCGGCAAGATGGACGCCTCGGACATGATCCGGTTGGCCGCGCAGCACACCGTCGCGCGGATGCTGGAGCGCGACGATTTCGCCAAACGCTACGCGGCGCAGCAGCCGATCGCGATCCACGAGTTCCTGTATCCGCTGGTGCAGGGCTACGACTCGGTGGCGCTCGAGTGCGACGTCGAACTCGGCGGCACCGACCAGCGATTCAACCTGCTGATGGGCCGCGGCCTGCAGGAACACTTCGGCCAGCCACCGCAGATCGTGCTGACGATGCCGCTGCTGGAAGGCATCGACGGCGTGCAGAAGATGTCGAAGTCGCTCGGTAACTACATCGGCATCGACGAGGCCGCGATCGACATGGTCACCAAAACCATGAAGATCGGCGACGATTTGATGTGGCGCTGGTTTGAATTGCTGAGCTTCGAGGTGTCGCTGGACCAACTTTCCACAATGAAGCGCGATGTCGCGAGCGGCGCGTTGAATCCGCGCGACGCCAAGCTGCGCCTCGCCCGCGAACTGGCCGCGCGCTTCCACGGTGCCGCCGAAGCCGACAGGGCAATCGCCGGTTGGCACGCGGTGGTGCGCGGCGAAGGCGATACGTCATCGCTGCCGCTCAACGACATCATGGTTTCGGCCGAAGGTTTGCGCTTGCCGGCGCTGCTGACCGCGGCAGGCCTGACGTCCAGCAATTCGGAAGCCAACCGCAAATTGAAGGAACATGCGGTGCGCATCGATGCGCAAGTGGTGGAAGACCCACAGCGCGTGTTCACCGCGGGATTCCAAGGCGTGTTGCAGGTCGGCAAGCGCAACTTCGCGCGGGTAAGGTTGCGAATGGAATGAACTTGCCGCGGTCGTCTTTTGCGCGCGTGTTCCGCTTTGCTTCCGGCTCACGTGCGCCATTTTGTCCGTGGCTTTCATCCCGGGCTTGTAAATCTGGGCATGCCATTGAAGGAGCCCGATGTTCGTCGACGTTCCCAGCCGCCACCACGCTCACCTGCGCTGGGTCACGCCTGCGCTGGTAGTGACGTGTGTCGCGTGTTACCTGTGGCTGATGTTGTCGACGCCGGCGACGCGCTACGCGGTGCTGGGCAACTGGGGCACGGTGCCGGCGCACCTGTTCCAGCATGGCAAGGCGCTGGAGGGCTGGTCGTGGCTCCGGCCGCTCACGTCACTGTTCATGCACGCCGACTGGATGCACCTGCTCGGCAACATGTTGTTCCTGGTGATCTTCGGACTGCCCGCGGAGCGCGCGCTCGGTTCGCGGAGATTTCTGGCGCTGTTCCTGATCGGGGGCGCGTTCGCCAACCTCGTCGGCGCATGGACGCTGTCGAGTCAGTTGCGGCCGATCATCGGATGCAGCGGCGCGGTCTCGGCCATGCTCGGCGCGTATCTTGCGCTGTTCCCGCGCGCGCACCTTGGCTTGGTGCTGCCACTGGGGTTGTACCTGCAGTTCATCCGCGTGCCGGCGGCGCTTCTGATCGGCATGTGGGTGCTGCTGCAACTGCTGTTCACCTGGGCGGGCCCGGGCTTCGGCACGGTGGTGTGGTGGGCGCACCTTGCCGGCTTCGGCTTCGGAATCCTGTTCGCCGTGATTTCGCGCGGCGCCGTCGAACGGCGGCTTCGCCAACGCAGTTATTGAGCTTTCACGCCACCGCGCGGCGACGCTGCAGCACCGTGCACGCAAAACCTTCGAGCATCGCCCGCGCGGCTTCGGTATCGCGCACGCCAGCGCGCAGCGCATCGGGGTCGGTGCCTTCTTCCCGCAGCGCATCGGCACGTGCATCGACGTAGGCGCGCATGCAGGCCGCGGTGAATTCCGGATGGAACTGCGTCGACAGCGCGTGCGGCGCGTAACGCAACAACTGGTGCGGATCGCGTTCGGAACGCGCGAGCACCTCGGCACCGGGCGGCGGTGCCAGCACCGATTGCCGGTGCGTGGTGTGCGCGGGGAACGAGGCCGGCAAGGCCACGGGCCAATCTTCGCCAGCACGCTCGCTGCGCGTCATGACGTGCGTGCCCATTTCACGACCCGCCGGCAACCAGCCGACCTCGCCGCCCAGCGCGTAGGCCATCAATTGATGGCCGTAGCACACGCCAAACAACGGCGTTTGCGCATCCATCGCGGCGCGGATCCAGTCAGCGGTACGCTCGCTCCAGTCGGCGCGCTCGGTCACCATCGCGGCCGAACCGGTGATCACCGCGCCGGGCACCGCATCCGGGCGTGGCAAGGCTTCGCCTTGGTCGACGCGCACCACCCGCATCTGTGCCGGCGTCAGGCGCATCGCACCGCGGAACCAGTCGGCGAAACCGCCCAATTGCATGCGGACGGCATCCGGCGCATCGCCGGTCTGTATCAATAACAAGGGTTGCATCACCATGCCCTGGATTGCATTGGGCGCAGCATAACGCCCGCGAGGTGCAACGACATGACCAAAGTCCCTTGCGCAAACGGGCCGCTTTGCGCATCAATGACCAGCCGCGCCGCCGAACCGACGATGTTCCGGCGCTTCACTCATCCCCGCAGGAGTACCCCTTCGTGAAATGGCTGATGATCCCGGCGCTCGCGCTGACCTTGTCCGTCTCCGCTTGTGCCGACAACCAAAACCCCGACACCCATACTGACGCGAAACCCGCCACGACCGCCTACACCCCCAAGTTCGACGCCACGCGGCTTTCGGACGAGGTCAAAACCTTGTCCTCGGATGCGTTCGAAGGCCGCGGGCCCGCCACCGCCGGCGAAACCAAGACCATCGATTATGTGGTCGCGCAGATGAAGGCCGCCGGCCTCGAACCCGGTGGCGACCTCGTTGACGGCAAGCGCAACTGGACCCAGGACGTGCCGCTGGCACGCTTCCAGATCACCGGCACGCCGGCCATCGAACTGGACGTCGATGGCAAGCCGCAGAAACTCACCCAGGGCGAAGAGATCGCACTGCGCGCCGCGCAGGACGGCTCGACGCGCGTCGACATCGAACACGCACCGCTGGTGTTCGTCGGCTATGGCGTGACCGCGCCCGAGCGCAATTGGGACGATTTCAAGGGCGTGGACTTGAAGGGCAAGATCGCCGTGGCGCTGGTCAACGACCCCGATTACGAAACCGGCAAGGGCGATTTCGGCGGCAAGGCCATGACCTACTACGGCCGCTGGACCTACAAGTACGAGGAAGCCGCGCGCCGTGGTGCGCTCGGTCTTCTGATCGTGCACGAAACCAAGCCGGCGTCGTACGGCTGGCCGACCGTGCGCAACTCCAACACCAATGCGCAGTTCGATATCGTGCGCGACGATCCCGCGGCTGCACACCCGAAAGTGGAAGGCTGGATCCAGCGCGATCTCGCGGTGTCACTGTTCAAACGCGCCGGCCTCGATTTCGAGGCGATGAAGAAACAGGCGCAAACGCGCGATTTCAAGCCGGTGGCGCTGAAGGCCGAAACCTTCTCGGCGCACTACGACGTCGCGGTCGACAAGATCACCTCGCACAATGTGGTGGGCTTGGTCACGGGCAGCAAGCATCCCGACGAAACCGTCATCTACAGCGCGCACTGGGATCACCTCGGCGTTGGCGCGCCCGACGACAATGGCGACCGCATCTACAACGGTGCCGTCGACAATGCCACCGGCACCGCCGCGCTGATCGAGATGGGCCGCGCCTTCGCGCACGCGCCGCAGCCCGAGCGCAGCGTGGTGTTCCTGGCCGTGACGGCCGAGGAAAAAGGCTTGCTGGGTTCCGAGTATTACGCCAGCCATCCGCTGTATCCGCTCGCGAAAACCGTGGCAAACATCAACACCGACGCATTGAGCCCCGGCGGCGTCGCACGCGACTTCTCGATTTCAGGCAGCGCCAAGCTTGGCCTGCTGGACGATTTGATCGCGGTCGCCAAACGTCACGATTTGAGCTTCACGCCCGACAGCCATCCGGAAGCGGGCTACTTCTTCCGTTCCGATCACTTCTCGTTCGCAAAGCGTGGCGTCCCGGCGCTCTCGTTCGGTTCCGGCGAAGATCTCGTGCAAGGCGGCAAGCAGGCTGGCGAAGCCGAGGGTCGCGAATACGGCATCAAGCACTATCACCAACCGTCCGACGAATGGCAGGCAAGCTGGACCTTCGCCGGCATGGCGCACGACCTGCCGGTGCTGTACGACCTCGGCACGCAACTCGCCAACTCGCGCGAATGGCCGAACTGGTCCGAGGACTCGGAGTTCCGCGCCGCACGCGACAAGACTGCGGACGAACGCAGTTGAGCTGACGGCATCGGCACGCTTGTGCCGCGGGGATGCGCATCAAGGAATGGTGCGCGTCCCTTGTTTTGTTCGTCATTCCGGCGAGAGATACCGCCGCACGAAAGGCGGGTTGTCACCCGCCCTACGGTGGGCGGAGGCTGTGGTCAGCCAAACGGCAATTGCGCGATGGGATGGTGCGGAAAGCTGTAAACAAAAACAAAGTCGCCAGGTTCCGGCTTGCGCAGGAATGATGAGCCAGAACAAAAGCGCAGTGCCGTCAGAACGGCAGCGTGAGTGAGCTGTCGCACGCAAGGATCTGCGCGCGGAACGCGTCCTGGATGCGCTTGAGCGCGGCTGCGCTGTCGGCGTCGAAGCGCAGCACCAGCACGGGCGTGGTGTTGGACGCGCGCACCAAGCCCCAGCCGTCGGACCAATCCGCGCGCAGGCCGTCGATGGTGGTGATGCGCGCGCCGTCGAATTGCGCGCGTTCGCGGAAGCGCGCGATGAACGGATGGTTCTGGCCTTCCTGCATGTGGATGTGCAATTCGGGGGTCGACACACCTTTCGGCAGTGTCGCGAAGATTTCCTCCGGGCTCCTGCCGTCGGGATCGTCGGCCAGGATTTCCAGCAGGCGCGCCGCGGCGTACACGCCGTCGTCGAAGCCGTACCAGCGCTCGCGGAAAAAGAAATGCCCGCTCATTTCGCCGGCGAGTTGCGCGCCGGTTTCCTTCATCTTGGCCTTGATCAGTGAATGTCCAGTCTTCCACATCAGCGGACTGCCGCCGGCTTTCAGGATCAGCGGTTGCAGGTGACCGGTGCATTTCACGTCGTACAGGATCGTCGCGCCGGGGTTGCGCGTCAGCACGTCCTGCGCGAACAGCATCAGCACACGGTCCGGGTAGATGATTTCGCCGTCCTTGGTGACCACGCCCAGGCGATCGCCATCGCCATCGAAGGCAAGCCCGACGTCGGCGCCGGTCTTCTGGACCATCAGGATCAGGTCGGCGAGGTTCTTCGGCTCCGACGGATCGGGATGGTGGTTCGGGAAGGTGCCGTCGACATCGCAATACAGCGGTATCGGCTCGCAGCCGATCGCCTGCACCACGGCCGGCGCGGTGTCGCCGGCGATGCCGTTGCCGCAATCGACCACCACTTTCAACGCGCGTCCGGTCTGGATATCCGATGCGATGCGCTCGATGTATTCGGGCAGCACTTCGTACTGGCGCAGGGAACCATGGCCTTCGGCGAGGCGGCCATCGACGATGCGCTGGTACAGATCCTGGATCGCATCCTCCGCCAGCGTTTCGCCGCCGATCACGATCTTGAACCCGTTGTAATCGGGCGGGTTGTGGCTGCCAGTCACCGATACGCACGAACCGGTGTTGAGCTGGTAGGCGGCGAAATAACTCACTGGCGTCGGCACCGCGCCGATGTCGATCACGTCCACGCCGGCCGCGCGCAAACCGTCGATCAGCGCGCCGGAAAGTTCCGGGCCGGACAAACGTCCGTCGCGGCCGACCACGATTTCGGAAAGTTCCTTGTCGCGCACGGCGCTGCCGATCGCGCGTCCGAGCTGGTGCGCAACGCCTTCGGTCAGGGTCTGGCCCACCACGCCACGAATATCATAGGCGCGGAAAATGCCGCGATCGGGAATGGTGTGTTCGTGCGGGGCGGCGGGTGGCGCGACAGCGGCAGTTGCAGCAATCTTCACGGGTGTCTCGGTTTTGGGTGTGGGCGGGGCGGCGGCGATCACGTCGGACAGCACCGGCTCGTCATGAAGCTGCCCGCCGCCCAGCCGCGCACGCAGACGCGGCCGCGACCACAGCACGATGACGCCGGCGAGGAACGTGACCACCGCGAGAACCAGCGCGCCAATGAACGACTCCGTCACCGGCAACCAATACACGGGCGGCGTCGACGTGATGCGATAGAGGCTGTGGGCGACCGGCACGCCGGGGCCATCGCCGACCGGCGCGCCACTTTCGCCAACCTTGTCCAGCATGATGTCGCCGGACTTGTTGCTCTGCCGCAGCTCCAGCCGTCCCGCGGTGATCCGCGCGGAGTGCAGTGCGATGCGCACGGGTGTGTCGCGGAAATCGACCGTCGCGTACGCCAGCACCGCACCGTCCGCGCCAGTGATGGGGCCTGCGAAACTCAACGTCTTCGATTGCGGCGATTGCGCGGGGCCGATGTCCGCGTCACTGAGCACCGACATCAGTTGCGCGGCACGCGCGTAGCCCAGTTGCTGCAGGTTGCCGCGCAGCACCTCGTTCAATTGCGGGGTGTACAGCGTCACGGCTTCGGCGCCTTTCACCTCGGCCTTGATGCGTTGCGCGACGGCCGCACGCGTCTGCGCATCGTCCGGGGCGGCAAGCTGCGCAACCAATGCGGGTTGCGTCAGTGCCTTCACCACCTGCGCGCGCTTGTCGGCGACGATCAAGCCGATCTTCTGTGCGACGTCCTGCCTTGCCTGTACCAACGTCTGCGCGGCATCGGTCTGACGCTTGGCCAGCCACGCCTGCCAGCCCATGAACAACCCGAACAGCACCAGCAGTGTGCCAAGCGCCAAGGCGAGATCGGCGACCAATGCGGCAAAGCCGCGGCGCAGGCTCAGACGGGCGCGCACCGCCCGCGCCGCAGAATGCGCTTTGGGTGTCGCCTTCTTGTCGATCGTCGATTCGTCGTCCATCAGGACCTGTTACGCCACCCCGGTAGAACCGAAGCCCCCGGTGCCGCGTTGACTCGGTGCGAATTCCTCGACCACCCTCCAAACCACGCGCGCCACCGGCGTCACCAGCAATTGCGCGATGCGGTCTCCCGGCTGGATGGTAAACGCCACGCTGCCGCGGTTCCAGCAAGAAATCATCAGCGGCCCCTGGTAATCGGCATCGATCAGGCCCGTGAGGTTACCGAGCACCAGTCCGTGTTTGTGACCCAGGCCCGAGCGCGGCAGGATCAGCGCGCACCAGCCGGGGTCGGCAACGTGTATCGCCAAGCCGGTCGGAATCAACGCGCTGTCGCCGGGATCCAGCGTGATGGCGCCTTCGGGTGCAGCGCGCAGATCCATCGCGGCGCTGCCGTCGGTGGCATACGTCGGCAACGGAATGGCGCCGCCGAGACGCGGATCGAGGCGCTTCAGTTCCACCGGTATCGCGGCGCGCTTTTGCGAATTCATGTCGGCTTCCGCGCGTGGTAATGCGTCGCGACGCGCGCGACCAGCGTTTTCGCGAGCTCGGCCTTGGGCGCGCGTGGCAGGCTTTCGCTGCCGCCCGGCCAGATGAGTTCCAATGCGTTGTCGTCAGCGCCGATCCCGATATTTTCGCCGACGTGATTCGCGGCCAGCATGTCGAGTTTCTTGCGCTCGAGCTTTTCCCGCGCGTGTTCCGCGACGTGGTCGGTTTCGGCGGCGAACCCGACCACGAATGGACGCGGATCGCGCGCGGCGACTTCGGCCAGGATGTCGGGATTCTCCACCAGCTCCAGCACGGGCGTACCGGCCGTGTTTTTCTTGATCTTGCGCGACGAATAGCCGGCGACGCGCCAATCGGCGACGGCGGCGGTCGCGATGAAAATATCGGCCTTGTCGATCGCCTTCATCACCGCATCGCGCATCTGCAGGGCGCCGCGGACGTCGACCCGGCGCGCGATGCCGGCGGGCGTCGCCAGTGCGACTGGCCCGGCAATCAGGGTAACGTCCGCGCCTTCCGCGGCGCAGGCTTCGGCGATCGCGAAACCCATCTTGCCGGAACTGCGGTTGCCGAGGAAACGCACCGGGTCGATGTCTTCGTAGGTCGGCCCGGCATCGATCACGACCCTGACGCCGGCCAACGCTTTTTCATGCGACATGCGTGCCGCCCGGCGTCAACAGCGCCTGCACCAGTTGTTGCGGTTCCAGCATTCGGCCGGGCCCGGATTCACCTTCCGCGAGCGGTCCGTTGGCGGGCCCGAGGATCGCGACGCCGCGCGCACGCAACGTGGCGACATTGGCCTGCGTCGCCGGGTGCAGCCACATCCGGTGGTTCATGGCCGGCGCAACCGCCAGCGGCGCGGTGGTGGCGAGACACAACGTGCAAAGTAGATCGTCGGCAAAACCGTGGGCCAGTTTCGCCAGCGTGTCGGCGGATGCCGGCGCGATCAGCACCGCGTCGGCCCAACGCGCGAGTTCCAGGTGACTCATGCCCATTTCGGCTTCGGCATCCCACAACCCGTGACGTACCGGCTGGCCGGACAACGCCTGGAACGTCAACGCGGTGACGAACCGTTCGGCGTTTTCCGTGAGCACCACGCGCACTTCCGCGCCGGTGTCGCGCAGGCGCCGCACCACTTCGCAGGCCTTGTACGCGGCGATGCCGCCCGACACCCCGAGCAGAACATGTCGATATTCGCCGGGACGACGTTCCCTGACACCCATGTCGGAATCCGCTGACGGACAAACCGGGATTAGCTTACCGGATTCGCGTGCGCGCGCCGCTCGGCGAAAACGCCGTCGCCACGGATGATCGTCACGTCCACCATGGAACCCGCACGATGAGCATTCGCGACTGGCCCGAAGACGAACGTCCGCGCGAAAAACTGCTGGCGCGCGGCGCCCATGCGCTCACGGCCGCGGAACTGGTGGCGATATTGCTGGGCAGCGGCGTGCGCGGACGCAGCGCGCTGGACATGGGTCGCGACCTGTTGACCAGCGCCGGCAGCTTGAACGCGTTGTTGTCCAAGGACATCGAGGACGTGCCAGGACTCGGTCCGGCAAAACGCGCGCGGCTGGTCGCGGGTTTGGAATTGGCGCGCCGGTGCCTCGGCGAAGAGTTGTCCGCGCGCACCGCGTTGTCGAGCCCGCGCGACAGCGCCGCGTTCCTGAAAGCCCAGCTCGCGCACAAACCCTACGAAGTGTTCGCTTGTCTGTTCCTCGACAACCGCCATCGGGTCTTGGCCTTCGAAGAGCTTTTCCGCGGCACGCTGGATGGCGCGTCGGTGCATCCGCGCGAAGTAGTGCGCGCTTCGCTGAAGCACAACGCGGCGGCGGTGATCCTCGCGCACAACCACCCGTCAGGCGTCGCCGAACCCTCGGCCGCCGATCGCAACATCACCCGGCAGTTGCGAGATGCGCTGCAACTCGTCGGCGTCCGCGTGCTCGATCATCTGGTGGTCGGCGCGGGCGAGCCGACCTCGATGGCGGCGCGCGGGTTGATCTGAGGGAGCGGGCGATCCGGATGGCACAACCGTTCTGATTCGCTGCACCTCCAACAAGCCGCTTCGCGATGTAGGCGCCGATGCGGGTCAGAACGAGCCTTCATGGCCGGCTTTTTGCCAAGAGCGGCTTCGCACAACGTGCCCGTGCCGCCTCCGCCCGCAATCAGTTATGCACAGCGCGGGGTCACAAGCATTTGGGGCACCCTTTTCGTGCGGTTTCGGCAAACCTTTCACATGTCATTGAACTGCATGGAAAATTTTGTCTGACTCGTCCCCGAACGCGCGGAACGAGCCGTTTCGAAAATCGCGGCTCACGTCGGCATCCACCGGGTTATCCACAGACTGCAGGTTGGGTTGCAGCGGCTGCCTGCGTTAGCATGACAGACTGCCCATTGAGTCGCCCCCTCCCGTGAAAAACGCCCTCCGCGATCTGTTGCTGCACGCACTGGACAGCCTGCGTCGCATCGGCACGCTGGATGTTCCGACACCCGATTTCGTGATCGAACGTACCCGCTCGCGCGAGCACGGCGATTTCGCCTGCAACGTGGCGCTGCTGCTGGCCAAGACGCTGGGACGCAAACCTCGTGAGGTGGCGGAAACGATCGTGGCAGCGCTGCCGGACAACCCGCTGGTCGAACGGGTCGAGGTCGCGGGGCCGGGATTCATCAACTTCTTCCTGACCGGCGCCGCATGGCAGGATGAAATTCGGCGCGTGCTGCGCGAAGGCGCGCAATACGGCCACGGCAAGTCTGGCGCGCACCGGGCGGTGGGCGTGGAATTCGTCTCGGCGAATCCGACCGGACCGCTGCACGTTGGCCACGCGCGAGCCGCCGCAATCGGCGACACCCTGGCGCGTCTGTTCTCCGCGACCGGCTGGAAGGTGTATCGCGAGTTTTATTACAACGATGCCGGCGCGCAGATCCAGAACCTCGCGCTGTCGGTACAGGCGCGCCTCAAAGGGGTCGAACCGGATGATCCGCGCTGGCCCGCGGACGGCTACCGCGGCGATTACATCCGCGACCTGGCGAACGATTACACCCGCGGTGCGACGATCACCGGCGGCGGCTACGCCGGCGACAAGGTTCGTGAGTACCTGCGTGAATTCGACAAGCAGGGCATCGACGGGGCGGCTCCCGAAACAACGGGCTACAAGATCACCGCAAAGCAGGACCCGGACGATCTGGATGCGATCCGCGAATTCGCGGTGGCGTGGCTGCGCCGCGAGCAGGACGAGGACTTGCGCGCCTTCGGCGTGGAGTTCGACGTGTACTTCCTGGAATCGTCGCTCTACACCGAAGGCGAAGTGCAGCGTGTGGTCGACCGCATCGCGCAACAAGGCCATTCCTACGAAGCCGATGGCGCACTGTGGCTGCGCGCGACCGGCTTCGGCGACGACAAGGACCGCGTGATGCGGAAATCCGACGGCACGTACACCTACTTCGTGCCGGACGTCGCCTACCACCTTTCCAAATGGGAGCGCGGCTACAAGCGTGCGGTCACCGAGCTCGGCGCGGACCACCACGGCTCGCTGGCACGCGTGCGCGCCGGGCTGCAGGCGCTCGACATCGGCATCCCGAAAGACTGGCCCGAATACGTGCTGCACCAGATGGTGACGGTGATCAAGGGCGGCGAGGAAGTGAAGATTTCCAAACGCGCCGGCAGCTACGTCACCCTGCGCGACCTGATCGAGATGGCCGGGTTGGACGCCACGCGCTATTTCCTGATCGCGCGCAAGAGCGATTCGCAACTGGTGTTCGACATCGACCTGGCGCGCGCGCAGACCAACGACAATCCGGTCTACTACATCCAATACGCGCATGCCCGGGTGTGCAGCGTGCAGCGCCAGATGCACGACCGCTCGATCGTGTTCGAGCAACGTGAGGCGCTGAAACACCTGGACCGGCTTCAGGGCGAGTATGCGCGCACCGTGATGGCCGAAGTCTCGCGCTTCCCGGAAATCGTGGAAGCGGCGGCCGCCAGCCGCGAGCCGCATCTACTGGCACAATACCTGCGCGAACTGGCCGGCGCCTTCCACGTCTGGTACAACGCCGAGCAGTTTCTGGTGGACGACGACGACCTGCGCAACGCGCGCGTGGCGTTGGCGTACGCTACCCGGCAGGTGCTCGCCAACGGACTCGGTATGCTGGGCGTCAAGGCTCCAGAGTCGATGTGACGATTTCCGTTTTTCGATGAATGGCTGATGCGGCCTACCCGGGCCGCACGGACACGCATACAAGCGCAGGCATACGAGGTTTGGCAGTGGCAACACGCAACGGCAAACAAGCGGTACGTAACGGCGGTTCGGGATTTCCCGGCTGGGCCTTGTTCCTGGCGGGCGTGGTGGTGGGGCTGATCCTGTTCGCGTTCGCGAGCCGGCACCTGCCCAGCCTGCGCCGCACCGATCAACCGCAGGCCAATCCCGACGCGGTCGCGCAACAGGGCAGCTCGCCCGGCATCGCCGGCAGCAGCGCAGCGTCCAGCGCCTCGCAATTCGACTTCTACAAGGTGCTGCCGGAAAAGGAAGTGGTGATTCCGAACACGGAACTCTCCGCGATGGCCAAGGCCGAGCAGCAGCAAGCCGCCGCAGCCAACAATGCCAGCGCGTCCGCGCCCGCCGCCGCGAATGCGACCGGCGCGACGCCTTCGGAAGGCGGTTACGTGTTGCAGGTGGGTGCGTTTCCGAAAACCAGCGATGCCGACGCGATGAAAGCCCGGCTCGCGCTGCAGGGCTTCACCGCGCACGTCCAGGCCGTCACGCTCGATGGCCAGGTCTGGAACCGGGTGCGAATCGGGCCGTTCGCTTCCGCCACGCAGTTGCAGGACGTGCAGAAGCAGCTTTCCGCCGCCGGCATCCACGGGATCCCGCTGAAGGAGAAATGATGCGCGGGTGGGGATCGGGGCGTGGAAGTGCTTCGAAGGTACGTCCCTGCGGCCCCGCTACCCGCCTCCCGCCCCCATCCTCACGTGCTTGTCCGGACCGCTGGGAACAACAATGAATCCAAAGACCCTCCTCGTCACCGGCGCATCCGCCGGCTTCGGCGCCGCGATCGCAGCGAAGTTCGCCGCAAACGGGTGGCACGTGATCGCCTTCGCGCGTCGCGCCGAACGGCTCGCAAAGCTCGTCGAGCGGTTCGGAGCAGACCGCGTGCACGCCGCGGCGTTCGACATCCGCGACGAAACCGCGATGCGCGCCGCGCTGGATGCATTGCCGGAAGATTTCCGCGATGTCGACCTCCTGGTCAACAACGCCGGTCTCGCGCTCGGCACCGCCAAGGCGCAGGAGTGCGACCTTGCGCAGTGGCGGCAGATGATCGACACCAACGTCACCGCATTGGTCACGCTGACACGGCTGCTGTTGCCGAAGCTGATCAAGCGGCGCGGCGCGATCGCGAACATCAGCTCGATTTCCGGCACGTACCCGTACACCGGCGGCAACGTGTACGGCGGCACCAAGGCGTTCGTGACGCACTTTTCCACGAACCTGCGCACCGACCTGCACGGCACCGGCGTGCGCGTGACCAACATCGAGCCCGGGATGGCCGAAACCGAGTTCACCCTGGTGCGCACCGGCGGCAACCAGGCCGCATCGGACAGGCTCTACGCGGGCGCGCATCCGATCACCGGCGATGACATCGCCGAGACAGTCTGGTGGGTCGCCAACCTGCCGCCGCACCTCAACATCAACCGCATCGAAGTAATGCCCGTCAGCCAGTCTGTGGCCGGGCTGCAGATCGCGCGCGATGGGTGAGTTCAGGTTTCCCGCAGGTACGTGTAGCCGGTCAGGCCCGCTTCCAGCGTCGCCTCGACGCGCTTGCCCGCTTCACCCTGCAAACCTGCGGCTGCGAGCTTTTCGCGATAGGCGACTCGCAGATCGTCTGGCTTGTAGCCAACGTAATCGAGCAGCATGTCGGCCGAATCGCCGCGGCGCGCGCCGTCCAGCGTGAAGCCATCGCCTTCGATGCGGACGTTCACCGCGTCGGTGTCGCCGAACAGGTTGTGGATGTCGCCAAGCGTTTCCTGGTATGCGCCGACCAGGAAGATGCCGAGCCGGTACGGCTCGCCACGGCGCAATTCGTGCAGCGGCAGGCTGACGTCGAGGTCGCCCGATTCCACGTACACGTCCACACGGCCGTCGGAATCGCAGGTGAGATCGGCGAGCGTGCCGCGGCGCGTCGGCTTTTCGTCGAGGCGCGTCAGCGGCATGATCGGGAAGATCTGGTCGATCGCCCAGACGTCCGGGATCGATTCGAACACGGAAAAGTTGCAGAAGTACTTGTCGACGAGCTTCACGTCCAGCGCATCGATGATCTCGCGATGCGAACGTTCGTCGGGTTTCAGGCGCGCGCGCACGCCGAGCGCGATCGCGTGAAACAGCGCATCGAGCTTCGCGCGCTGCGCAAGGTCGAGCGCGCCCTGCGCGTACAGCGCGTGGCCTTCGTGCAAATACTGCTGGGCGTCCTGCCAGACTTCGCGCACCGGGCGCCTGTCCAGAGCCGCCAACGTGCCGCGCAGTGATCGCAGCACCGCGGCCTCTCCCACCGCTTCCGGCGGCGGCGCGCCGTCCGGTGCCGGTTCCACTTCGCTGACGTTGACCACCAGCACCGCGTGATGCGCGGTCATGGCGCGGCCCGATTCGGTGAGGACGTGCGGCGGCGGGATGTTCCACGCGGCACAGGCGGACGCCAGCGGCGCGACCACGGCGTCGGCGTATTGCTCGACGTCGTAGTTGATCGAGCATTCGCCGCGCGAGCGTGTGCCCTCGTAGTCGACGCCGAGCCCGCCGCCGACATCGACGTGATCGAGTGGCAGCCCCGCAGCGCGGAGTTCCGCGAAATGCCGCACCGCCTCGCGCATCCCGGCCGCGATGTCGCGCAGGTTGGAAATCTGTGAACCCATGTGGAAGTGCAGCAGGCGCATCGTATGCGTCAGGTTCGCGTCGCGCAGTCGCGCGACCAGCGCCAACAGTTGCGCGGGCGTCAATCCGAACTTGCTCTTGTCGCCGCCGGTGTTCTGCCACTTGCCGGCGCCGATCGAGGCCAGCCGCACGCGCACGCCCAGTTTTGGTTCGACATCCAGCGCCTTGGCTTCGGCGATCACGTGTTCGAGTTCGGAAGGTTTCTCGATCACAATCACCACGTCGATGCCGAGCTTGCGCCCGATCAGCGCGATGCGGATGTATTCGGCATCCTTGTAACCGTTGCACACCACCAGCGAGCCCGGTTGCGCAAGCCCCAGCACCGCCAGCAATTCGGGCTTGGAACCGGCTTCCAGTCCGAAACCCGTTCCGGCGGCGCGCGGTGACAGCGGGCCTTGCGCCAGCGTGCCCGCCACCGCGCGCTGCTGGTTGACCTTGATCGGGTAAAGCGCGGTGTAGCCACCCGGATAATCGTGCGCGCGCATCGCGTCCGCGAACGCGGCACGCAATTTTCCGCGGCGGTCGAGCAGGATGTCGGGGAAACGCAGCAGCAACGGCAGGCGCAGACCCATCGTCCGCGCCCGCGCGATCGCATCGTCCAGCGCAATGGCCGGACCTTCGTCGCCACGCGGGCGCATCACGGCACGACCCTGCACGTCGATGTCGACGTAGCCATCGCTCCAGTGCGCGACCGAATACACGAAACGGGCGGTATCGATGTTCCAGGCGTTCGTCATCGTGGTTCTCCGGATAACGAGGGGTGGAACGTCGCAGCGGCGGGCCTTGACGCAACGTGTTCGCCGACCGGAAGCCACCGACGCCGCGGGATCGACGCGTCATTGTAACGCGTGGCTCCGGGCCGGCCGTTACAATCAGGCGCTCTCCAACAGGATTTTCGGCATGTCCGACTGGTTTACCGAAAAGCACGAAGCCTCCGGCTCATCCATCGGCTATCGCGTGGCCGAGAAGCTGGCCGACGAACAGACGCCTTTCCAGCACATCGAGGTCTACCGCACCACCGACTGGGGCAACCTGATGGTGATCGACGGCTGCACGATGCTGACCAGCCGCGACAATTTCCTGTACCACGAGATGATGACGCACCCGGCGCTGTACACCCACGCCACGCCGCGCAACGTGGTGATCATCGGCGGCGGCGACTGCGGCACGCTGCGCGAAGTGCTGCGCCATCCGGAAGTTGAAAGTGTCGCGCAGATCGACATCGACGAGCGCGTCACCCGCCTCGCGGAAAAATATTTCCCCGAGTTGTGCGAATCCAACGGCGATCCGCGCGCGAAGCTGCTGTTCGACGACGGCATCAAGTACATGGCCGATGCCACGCCCGATTCGCTGGACGTGGTGATCGTCGATTCGACCGACCCGGTCGGCCCCGCCGAAGGCTTGTTCAACGCGAAGTTCTACGCAAGCTGCTTCCGTGCGTTGCGCGAAGGCGGCATCCTGGTGCAGCAGTCGGAGTCGCCGTTGGCGCTGCTGGACCTGATCCGGTCGATGCAGGGCGCGATGCGCGAGGTCGGCTTTTCCACGGTCCGCACCCTGCCCTTTCCGCAACCGTGCTACCCGACCGGCTGGTGGAGCTGCACCCTCGCCCGCAAGGATGGCGACCTTGCCGCATTCCGCGAGCACGACGCCAAGGCCAAGCCGTTCGCGACCCGCTACTACAACGCCGACATCCATCGCGCCGCGTTGGCACAGCCGGAGTTCATGCGCGAAGGCCCGTCGACATAGTCGCACGATCGAAATCGCAGCAGTCGCTCCTTGGACCGGACCGCCGGCAACGCCGCGCCGGCCAGCCCGCATTCACCCGTCCGCCCCTAGCTTTCACCGGATTGCCTTGTCGGTACCTGCCATGCGCCATGCCACGCCTGCCACAGCCCTCGCGGCGTTGCTGATCGCCAGCGCCGCGCTCGCGAAATCGCCGGCGACGCAGCCGGAACCGTCGAGGCCTCCCGCGTCCGCATCGAGTGCCGCCGCGTCCGACGGAGCCAGGCTTTCGCCCGCCGACCGCAAGCGCATGCAGGCGATCCGGCAATACCAGCACGATCTTGTCAGCGTGGTCGCGCTGCGCGCCGATCCGGACTACCTGCTGGGCGCCGCGATCCTGGCCAAGCCGTTCGAGAACCCGACGCAGGGACTCGATTTCGACGCGCTCAGCCAGCGCGCCGCCGCTGCGCCGAAGGCCGGCGCGCCCGCCGAGTGGGCGCGGCTCGATGCCTGCAAATCGGAAAAGGATTGTCCGCACGCGCAAGCCTTTGCCTGGCTCAAGCAGCATGCCGCCGACAACGCGGCAGTCTGGATGGTGGCGCTGGATGTGGCTGCACGGGACAAGGATGACAAGGCCGAACGGACGGCGCTGAAACAGGCCGCCGCCGCGAAAACCTATGATGATTATTACGGCAGGACGCTGGCAGGGGTCGCCAAGGCCGTCGCGGTGCTGCCGCCGCTGCCCGACACCATGCAGGGCGCGCACGACGGGCAGCCGGACAACCCCGATGGCGTGCGCATGCTGGTGGCCGTGACGGGCACCCAGAACCACATTCGTCCGGCCTTCGGACCGCTCGAACAACTGTGCGGCGACGATGCGACGAGAGACGACGACCTCAAAAGCGATTGCCTGAAGCTCGCACACACTCTGCAGTGGGGTTCCAGCCCGATCGCACGCGCGGTGGGCCTGCACATCCAGGGCACGTTGAACCGGGACGACAAGTCCCGGAACGACCAGGCCAGCCAGAATCTCGCCTGGCAGGTGCACCAGTATTCGGCCCTGCTGCAACGCTCGCTCACCGATGCCTCGCAAGCTTCGCAATGGTTGACCACCGCACGCAATGGCGGCACCGAACTCAGCCTGATACTGGCCACGCTGCGCGCCAACCAGGTTCCCTTGGACGCGCCCGCACCCACCGGCGCGGCTTCCACCGCTCAATGAGAACGCGCGGCCATGCGTGAATTGTTGTTGCTGCGGCACGCCGAGGCGATGTCGGCGGGACCGGACGGACGCGACACCGAACGCCCGTTGAGCCTGCACGGCGAGGCGCAGGCACGCGCGGCCGGCGCCTGGCTGGCCGAACACGGCGCCGCGCCCGATGCCGTGTTGTGTTCGCCCGCCCGTCGCACCCAGATGACGGTCGACGCGGTCGGCAAGGCGCTGCGCGTGCCGAAACCGCAATTCGTGCACGCGATCTATCGTGCCACGCCCGGCGAATTGCTGGCACTGATCGAAAACCATGCGTCGGACGCGCGTCAGGTGCTGCTGGTCGGGCACAATCCCGGCATGGAAGAATTGCTGGCCCTCCTGACCGAAGGCCGCTCCGCCGGCGCGCGCGGCATGTCGCCCGCGACGGTCGCATGGATCGATTTGACCGACGACGCGCTCGAACCCGGGCACGGTCGTTTGCAGGCGCTATGGTCGCCCTGAAATCGGCGCTGATCTTGGCCCTGCTCGCAGGGCCAAGCGTCGTGCCTGCAACACCACCAGACTCAAGCGCACACACCTGGTCGATCGATGCCGCCCGATCGCAAGCGCAGTTCAGCGTGCGCAAGCTGCTGTTCGCGCACGTGCGCGGCACGTTTCCCAGCCTCTCCGGCACGCTGCGCCGGATCGACACCCATATCGGCGCGGACCTGATGCAGGTCGACGCCACCCTCGAAGTCGCGGGTCTCGAAATGGCCGACGCCGATAATCGCGCGCATGCGCTCGGCCCGAGCTTCTTCGACGCAGCGCAATTCCCGGTGATCCGTTTCGATTCGGATCCGTTTCCGCTGGACGAACTGGCGAGCGGCGGCACGCTGCGCGGCCTGCTGACCCTGCACGGAGAACGCCATCCGGTAGTGCTTGCATTGCTGCCTTCCGATTGCCAGCGCCAGCCGCTGGCGTGCGTGATCCGCGTGCGCGGGGTGATCGTGCGTTCGAACTTCGGGATGGGCGCGTGGCGCGGCGTGCTTTCGAACAAGGTGGAACTGGATTTGCGGATCAGCCTCGACGAGCTGGCGGCGCCGCATTGACGGCCCCCGTATGATCCGGGCGATGCTGAAAACTTCGCACGCAAAATTCGGTGGGTGCCTGTGCGCCTTGGCGCTGCTGCTGCTCGCAGGCTGCGCACCGCTTTCCACCAAGCGCATCCAGCGCGCCGACCACATCATTGCGCTGTCGGCGGACAGCCGCATCGATTGCGATCGCACCGACCGCTGCGCCAAACCTTCGCCGTTCCTCGCGCAGGCCGACCGTGCGATCGCGGATTCCACCCGCGAAAAGCCGCGCAACACGGTCACGCTGCTCAACATCGGGCAGAACGCACTGGTGGCGCGCCTCAACCTGATCCGGGGCGCCCGCAAATCCATCGACATCCAGACCTACATCTGGGCCAAGGACGACGCCGGCATGCTGGTGCTGGACGAACTGGTGAAAGCCGCGCGGCGTGGCGTGCAGGTGCGCGTCCTCGCCGATCAACTGGGCTCGCTCAACGACCCGAAGCTGCTGTCGCGGCTGGCCCGCGCCAGCGTGAACCTGCACATCAAGCTGTACAACCCGACCTTCGACAGCGCCAGCAGCAACTACATCGAATACGCGGCGAGCGTGTTGTGCTGCTTCCGCAAGTTCAACCAGCGGATGCACACCAAATTGTTCCTGGTCGACGGCAAGGTCGGCATCGTGGGCGGCCGCAATTACGCCAACAATTACTACGACTGGGATCCGCAGATGGATTTCCTGGATCGTGACGTGCTGGTGGCGGGACCGGCCGGACGCCAGATGGAAAAAAGTTTCGAGCTTTTCTGGCAGAACAACCGCGCAGTGCCGCTCACGCACCTGAAGGACGTCAATGCCGACATCCTGAAGCAGCCGTTCGACGCCGAACCCTGGATGGAACCGGCGTTCGCCGACCCGCAGCGGGTGGCGACCACGCGCCAGGATGCGGAGGACCCCGAATGGCTGGCGGGCAACCTGCTCGACCACAGCCTCGATGTCGGACTGGTCGATTACTTCTACGACCTGCCTTCGAAGGCCGAAGCGGTGCATGGTCCGGATTCGCGCGAGCTGACGCGCGACCTCATGAAGATGCTGGCGGACGCGCACGGCGAAGTCGTGCTGCAGACGCCCTACCTTGTGCTGACGCGCCGGGCCGGCACGCTTTTCAAGGCGCTGCGGCAGAAACAGCCGCCGGTGAAGGTGCTGGTGTCCACCAATTCACTGGCGTCCACCGACGCGATCGGGGTGTATGCCCTGTCCTACAAGCACCACAAGAAATACCTCGTGGATTACGGTTTCCATATCCACGAGTTGATGCCGCACCCCGCCGACGCCGCCGAGATGCTGGGCGACTATTACCGGCTGTCCGGCTTCGGCTCGGAAACGTCCTCGGCACACCGCGGCGGACGCGCGCCGCTCGAACCGGGCAGTACCGGCCCGCGCATCAGCCTGCACGCGAAATCGCTGGTGGTCGATGGCCGCATCGCGATGGTGGGCTCGCACAACTTCGATCCGCGTTCGGCGGACTACAACACCGAGGGCGGCATCATCATCGACGATCCGGCGTTTGCCGATCAGGTGCGCGCGGCGATCCTGCGCGACGCTGCGCCGCAGAACGCGTGGCTGGTCGCACCGCGGCATCCGATCCCGATCATCGGCGACGTCAGCCAGGCGATCGGCGACGTCTCGCGCAAGCTGCCAATTTTCGACATCTGGCCGTGGGCGTACGCCACCGACTATCAGCTGAAGCCCGGCTGCCGACCGGTGCCGGCCACCGATCCGGATTTCCTGAAATGCTGGGAACCGGTCGGCGACTTTCCGCAGGTCAACCTATCCATCACGGCCATCATCACCCGCTTCATTACCGCGTTCGGCGCGGGTATCCAGGGGATACTTTAGGCTTGCGTTCATCCGTGAACGCCGCTTCACAAGTTCTCCGAATCGTTCGAAGCCGGTACTCCGCTGGACACCAGAACGGCCATCCGTGGCCTGACTTTTCACAAAAGCCGAGCCCGCACCAGTGATTGACGGGCCCTAGGCTGCTCGGTAGGCTGGCGCATTCTGCCGCCCCCGTTCGAGGATTCAGCCATGCCGATGGACATCAACATCCAGTTGAGCGACGACGACCTGCAGTTCTTCGTCAAGGGCATGCGCGAGGTCGAAGCCGGCATCCAGGGTGCGGATTCCGACAAGATCATCACCGCCGCGCAGGCATTGCTCGACGAAACCCGCGGCGCGCAGAACGCACCGCCATTCATCTCCGAGCGCCTCGACAGCGTTGAATCCCTGATTTCGATGGCCGGCGACGTCGGCTTCAACCTGCCCGACGAAGATCGTCATCGCGTGCTGGCGGCGCTGGCGTACCTGGCCGATCCCGAGGATTCGATTCCCGATCGGGTGCCGGTGCTGGGCTTCCTCGACGACGCGATCATGATCGAGCTGTGTCGCCGCGACCTGCAGTTCGAAATCGAGGCCTATGACGATTTTTGCGTGTGGCGCAACGACGAGGCGCGCGCACGCGGCGAGGACCCGGCCAAGCTGATGGTGCAACGCGCGGACTGGGCCGATGCACGCGCCGCCGAAGCCATCGCCCGCATGCATCGCCGCCGCCGCGATTCCTACGCGAGCGGGGCGTGGAAACCGACGCTGTTCAAGGTCGGCTGAACCGCGGCATCACATTGCGCCGTGGGTTGGGCTGACGCCAGTTTCATCGGCGGAAGCCCAACGAGGGGTTCGGCGCAACACATTCGGCTTCGCGTGGTTCAGCCCAACCTGCGCGCCTCGGCGAACCTACCGCTCCATGACTGCAACCACGCCCATGCCGCCCGCGGTGCAGATGGAAATCAGTCCGCGGCCGGAGCCCTTCCGCGCCAGCAGCTTCGCCAGCGTCGCCACGATGCGTGCGCCGGTCGCGGCAAACGGGTGACCCGTCGCGAGGCTCGATCCTTTCACGTTGATCTTCGCGGGATCGATCGAGCCCAACGGCGCATCCAGGCCGAGCCGATTCCTGCAATAGTCCGGCGATTCCCACGCGCGCAACTGGCACAGCACCTGCGCGGCGAAGGCTTCGTGGATTTCGTAGAAATCGAAATCCTGCAAGGTCAATCCCGCACGTTGCAGCATGCGCGGCACCGCGATGGTCGGCGCCATCAGCAGGCCCTCGCCGTGCACGTAATCGACACCGGCGACTTCCGCGAACGTGAGGTACGCCAGCACCGGCAGGTTGCGTGCCGCGGCCCAGTCCTCGCTCGCCAGCAACACCGCCGCCGCGCCGTCGGACAACGCGGATGAATTGCCGGCGGTGAGGGTGCCCTGGCCCGACGCACGATCGAACGCGGGTTTCAGCGCAGCCAATTTCTCCAGCGTGGTGTCGGCGCGCAACAGGTTGTCGCGCGCGACGCCGCGAAACGGAACCACCAGATCATCGAAGAAACCGGTGTCGTAGGCAGCCGCCAGCTTGCGGTGGCTTTCCAGCGCCCATTGATCCTGCTCGGCGCGACCGACCTTCCATTCGCGCGCCATCTTCTCGCAGTGCTGGCCCATCGAAAGGCCGGTGCGCGGCTCGACCACGCCGGGCACCTGCGGTTTCAGTTCGCGCGGGCGGAAGCCGTGCGTGGCGGCGCGCAGTTTCTGCCCGAACGTTTTCGCACGATTCAAGTCCAGCAGGCGTTGCTGCAGGCGATTCGAATAGGTCAGCGGCACCTGGCTGGTGGTATCCGAACCGCCGCCGATACCGGCTTCGATCTGGCCGGTCGCGATCTTTTGCCCGATCAGGATCGCGTTGTCGAGCGAGGTGCCGCAGGCACGCGCGGTGGTGATGCCAGGCGTGGTCATCGCAAGGCCGGAGGACTGCAGCGCTTCGCGCGCGAGGTTCCAGTCGGCCGGATGCTTCATCACCGCACCAAACGCGACTTCGCCCAGTTCCTGGCCTTGCAGGCCGAACTTCTCGACCAGCGCGCCCAGCACTTTCACCGACATTCCGAAGTTGCCGAGATCGGCGTAGGCAGTGTCTCGCTTGCAGAACGGAATGCGCACGCCGCCCAGCACGGCGACGCGGCGGGTTTGGGGGATCATGGCGAAACCTCGCTGCGCTTCCCGGCAATTATGTCGTCATTCCGGACGTCGCGCAGCGGCGATCTAGGATGACGATCACGGCCCGAACTCGATGAAGCCGCGCCGCAGCATCCTGTAGGGCTCTTCCTCCATGCCGAGCGAGGCGTAGGTTTGCTGCGCACGCGCGTTGTCGCGTTCGACATACAGGCGCAAGCCGACCGCGCCGGCGGCGCGCGCACGACGTTCGACATCCGCATACAACGCGCGAAATACACCGCGACGGCGCGCGGCTGGCGTCACGTACACGCTCTGGAACCACCACCAGTCGCCGTTGCGCCAATCGCTCCATTCGTAAGTGATCAGCAGGCAGCCGGCCGGTTCGCCGTCGCATTCCGCGACCAGGTAGAACCCCCGACGCACGTCCTCGAACACCGCGCGCGTTCCGCGCGTCAGCACATCGCGGTCGAGCGTCTTGTGTTCGGTTTCGCGCGCCATCGCAATGTTGCTCTCGACCAGGAACGGGATGTCGGCGGGATCGGCGATGCGGATGGCGATGGACATGGATTTCGGGACGCAACCCAGGGGACGGAGATCGGAGACCGAAAGCGTAGCAATCCTCCGGTCCTGGCGCGAACGGGTCCATCGACACGCGTACGCAGCGAACTGCCCGCGAAGCGCGGCGCGTCAGCTTTTCTGACCCCCGGTGCCTGCTTCCCGGTCCTTGGCCCTCCGCGAACTCCCCAGCTTGCGCGTCAACGTGTTGCGACCCAGCCCCAGGGCTTTTGCCGCGTGTTGCCGATGCCCGTCGTGCGCGGCCAGCGCGGCGTCCAGCAGCACGCGCTCGAAACGTTCGCGCGCCCGCGCATGCAGGTTCTCCGCGTCGCCGGCGAGTTCCGCATCGGCCCATGCACGCAGCGAAGATTCCCAAGGCAGGCCCGCGTCCGCCGACTGCGGACGCTTCGACGCGCCGGCATCTTCCAGGTCTTCGCGGCGGATAGACGCGCCGGGCGCAATCACCGCAAGCCGCCGGCACAGGTTTTCCAATTGTCGAACGTTGCCGGGAAATTCCATCTTCGCCAGGGCCTGCAACGCAGCCTGCGCGAAATGCTTCTCCGGCAGCTTCAGCTCCTGCACCGCAGCGGCGAGGAACTGCTTCGCCAGCAGCGGAATGTCGGTGCGACGATCACGCAGCGCGGGCAGGTGGATGCGCAACACGTCAAGGCGATGCATCAGGTCGGCGCGAAATTCGCCACGCGCGACTTTCGCATCCAGATCCTGGTGGGTCGCCGCCAGCACGCGCACGTCGCTGCGGATCAGTTCACGCCCACCCACGCGATAGAACTCGCCGCCGGCCAGCACGCGCAGCAGGCGCGTCTGCAACGCCAGCGGCATGTCGCCGATTTCATCGAGGAACAGCGTGCCGCCCTCGGCCTGTTCGAAGCGTCCGGCCATGCGCCGCTGCGCCCCGGTGAAGGCTCCGGCCTCGTGTCCGAACAGCTCCGACTCCAGCAATTCGGCGGGAATCGCGGCGGTATTCAGCGCAACGAACGGCCGCGCGCGGCGCGCGCTTTCTTGGTGCAGCGCGCGCGCCACGAGTTCCTTGCCGGTGCCGGTTTCGCCGGTGACCAGCACGTTCAAGTCACTGGCCGCGACGCGTCCGATCAGGCGGAACACTGCGCGCATCGGCGCGCTTTCGCCCAGCAATGCATGACGCGGCGTGGGTGCGTTCACCGCCGCGTTCGTTTGTTCCGATTCGTGCAGGGCACGTTGCAGCGACGCCATGGCCTGCGCGAGGTCGAAGGGCTTGGGCAGGTAATCGGTCGCGCCTTCCCGATAGGCCGCGGCGGTGGTCGCGACGTCGGTAAAGGCGCTCATCACGATCACCGGCAAGCCCGGATGCGCGGCCTTGATGTGGCGCAGCAGCGCAAGGCCGTCTCCACCGGGCAGGCGCACGTCGCAAACCACCCCTTGCGGCGCAGCGTGCCGCAACGCGATTTGCGCGGCTTCGGCGTCGGCGAATTCGGTGACCTCGTGCCCAGCGTCGCGAAGCGCCGTGGCCAGCACGAAGCGCACCGCGCGATCGTCGTCGACGATGAAGATCTTGCTCATTCGGGTTCTCCCGTCCGCGGACGCCGCGGCAGCAGCAACACGAAACGGGTGCCGGTCTCGCGCGGCTGAAGGGCCAGCTCGCCGCCGTGTTCGCGGGCGATTTCGCGCGCCAGCGCCAGTCCCAGACCGGTGCCATTGGCACGCCCGGAGACCATCGGCTCGAACAGCGTCGCGGCGATCGCCTCGGGCACGCCATGGCCATCGTCATCGACCTCGATGCGCAGCGCCGGCACACGCTGGCCGCGGGCATCGCGCCAACCTGCTTCGGCGCGACTGCGCAGGACAATTCGCCTCGCGTGGGCTTCCGCCGCGTTGCGCACCAAATTCAGGACCGCCTGCAACAACCGGTCTGGATCACCGTGCCAGGCGGGCAAGCTGGGATCGTAGTCCCGCACGACGACGACTTCGCCACGCTCGGCCTGCAGCAACTCCGATGCGCGTTCGAGGATCGCGTGCACGTTGACCACGCGCGTCACCATCGTGCTCCGTGTGCCCAACAGGCGTTCCGCCAGTGCCGCGAGCCGCGCCGACTCTTCGCGGATCAGTCGGGCAAGGCCGCGCTGCCGCGCATCGTCGGCGCGCTGTTCCAGCAGCTGTGCCGCGCCCGAAATCGCCGCCAGGGGATTCCGGACTTCGTGCGCGAAACCACGCAATGATTCGGACACGCGTCCTGAACCGGAAGCCGGCGCGGCCGGATGCACTTCGACCCACACGCCGGCGTCGCCCGGCGTGAAGCTGAAATCCAGCCGTGTCTCGCACCCCGGCGCCGCGCACACCGCGACATCGCGCAGGCGAAGGGTGGCGCCTTGCTGCTGCGCCCGCGCCGCACCTTCGTGCAGGCGTTCGCCCTCGGGCTTGAGGACGGCAAGCGTGTGGTCCAGAACGCGCGAAAGCCCGAAGCCGATGTGTTCGATGAACGCGGGGTTTGCCTGGGCAAACCGCAGCGACGAATCCAGCCTGGCCACTCCGGTGGCCAGCTCGCCGATCGATCCTGCATCCGGGTTGGTGCGTTGCATTGCACCAATCTAGTGCATAGTGTGCGGCTCCACAAGCTCAGCGCGCGACACGAAACGTGAGGTTGTAACGCCGCGCGCCAGTCAGCGGGTGGTCGCCAACTTTGATCGGCAGCACGCCGTGGTAACGCATCCGCGACGGCCCACCCCATGCCACCACGTCACCATGCACGAGCGGCACGCGCCGCTGCGGCCCGTTGCGCGCGAGCCCACCGAACAGGAACGTGGCGGGCAGGCCCAGCGATACCGATACGATCGGAGCACGGCGATCGCGTTCATCCTGATCCTGGTGCAGGGTCAGGCGCGTGCCAATTTCGTAGCGGTTGATGAGGCACACGTCGGGCGCGTAATCATCGAAGCCCGCCGCGCTCGCCGCCTCGCGCGCGAGCCGGACAAACCGTTCGGGCATCGGCGGCCACGACTTGCCGCTTTCGGGATCAACGGCCGCATACCGGTAGCCGCACCGGTCGCTGAACCAGCCGACCGCACCGCAATTGGTCATCGCCACCGACATGGTCTTGCCGCCGGGGGTGACCAGATGCCGGAATGGCGAGGCCGCCGCGATGCTTTCGATTTCCCGCAGCAATGCGTCGGCGTGAGCGTGCGCGAAGCCCCGAAGCACCCAGGCGCCGGGCGCGAGTTGCTCGCGCATTTCAGCCGGCGGCGCGTCGTCGAACAGGGTCAGGTTGGCACCACGCATGCCCGCAGCATAGGCGCGGTTCCGGGTTCGCGCATCCGGATCACGTCTCAACGAAATGTCACCTTTCCAATTGCCAACTTCCTCAAGCGCACCAACCGGACCGCTGATAAACCGGGGTGTGACGTGCGCAAGTATCCGATGGCCGTCGCCCGTCAGGCGCCTGTTCCGGCGAGCGCCGACTCGGTGCTCGACCACGCCAAACAGAACGGCAGGAATCGTGTCGCCACAGCACGGGCGCGATGATCATGGCGCTGGATCGCGCCGCCTGAAGCGTGCTCAAAGCAGGCATTGCCAGTACACGACGTCGATCCAGCGGCCGAACTTGAAGCCGTTCTCGCGAAAATGCGCGACCTGGGTGAAACCAAGTTTTTCGTGCAGGGCGACGCTGGCCGGATTGGGCAGCGCGGCGCCGCCGATCACGCAATGGATGTCGCGCACGCGCAGCACATCCAGCAGGCTTCGATACAACGCGGCGCCGAGTCCGCAACCGACCTGCGCGGGCGCGAGGTAGATCGAACTCTCGACGGCAAACCGGTAGCCGATGCGCGTCTTCCACGGCGAAGCATATGCGTAGCCGGCAATGTCGCCGTCGCGTTCGAGCACCAGCCACGGCAATTTTTCGAGGACAGCGCGTATGCGCGATTGCATTTCGGATGCCGCAACCGGTTGCTCCTCGAACGTCACGATCGTGTCGGTCACGTAATGGTTGTAGATCGCGCAGATGGCGGCGGCATCCGCGGCCGTCACCATGCGGATCGTGCCGTTTGCGCAGGCCACGCTTTCAAAGCTCATAAGCCGACGCGCCACGTCCGACGGTGCGTTTCAGGCGTGCGTGCCGCCATCGCGGCGTTCCGGATAGGTCAAGTGCAGAAAGCGCGTGAAGGTATCCTTCGGCCGCTCCAGCCCATGCGTGGCCAGCACCCGTGCGGCCATGCCGCGATGATTGCTGCCGTGCGTGAGCAGGTGCAGCAGCATTTCATCCACGCGCATCCGGCCACGATCGCCGTCGGTGAAAACAAACGGGATTTCGCGGGCAAGTTCCGCCTGGTCCGCGCTCGCCGAGTACTCGACGAGCCATCTGTCCGCCTGTGCCATCGCCGCCCGCAACGCGGCGATGGTGGGCGTTTCCACCGTATTGTCGGCGTCGAATCCGTGCGGCTTGCCGGTGATGTGGCCGATGAAGATGTGATCGACCACGTGAGTGTGGTTGAGGATGCGCACGAAGAAACGCGCATCCTCTTCCGGCAGCGACTGCCATTGCCGCTCGCCGTGATCCAGCAAGTCCTGGTTCGCCCAGGCCTTGTAGCGGAAGGCGTCGACGAATGGATGTTCCATTGCTGCGCGCCCGCCCGTCAGATCGAGTAATACATCTGGTACTCGAGCGGATGGGTCGATGCGCGGTAGGCGGTGACTTCCTTCATCTTGGTCGCTATGTACGCTTCAATGAAGTCGTCGGTCATCACGCCGCCGGCCTTCAGGAAATCGCGGTCGCGATCGAGCGCCTCCAGAGCGCCGTCGAGCGACGCGCACACCTGCGGGATGTTGCGCTCTTCTTCCGGCGGCAGATCGTAGAGATCCTTGTCCATGGCGGGACCCGGATCGATCTTGTTCAAGATGCCGTCGAGCCCCGCCATCATCAACGCGGTGAAGGTGAGGTAGCCAGAGTTCATCGGATCGGGGAAACGCACTTCCACGCGACGGCCCTTCGGATTGCTGACATACGGAATGCGGCACGACGCCGACCGGTTGCGCGCGGAGTACGCCAGCATCACCGGCGCTTCGAAACCCGGCACCAGGCGCTTGTAGGAATTGGTGGTGGAATTGGAAAACGCGTTGATCGCGCGCGCGTGCTTGAAGATGCCGCCGATGTACCACAGCGCCAGCTGCGACAACCCGCCGTACAGTTCGCCTGCGAAAAGATTCTTGCCGTCCTTCGACAACGACTGGTGCACGTGCATGCCCGAACCGTTGTCGCCAACCACGGGCTTGGCCATGAAGGTGGCGGTCTTGCCGTTGGCGTGGGCGACGTTGCGGATCACGTACTTCATCGTCTGCAGTTCGTCCGCCTTGCGCAGCAGCGTGTTGAACTTCACGCCGATTTCGCACTGGCCCGCGTTGGCGACTTCATGGTGGTGCACCTCGACCGTCTGCCCCAGCGATTCCAGCACCGTGCACATTTCCGCGCGCAAATCGTGCAGCGAATCGACCGGCGGCACCGGGAAATAACCGCCCTTCACGCCGGGACGATGGCCGTGGTTGCCTTCGTCGTACTTGTAGCGCGATGACCACGAAGCTTCCTCGGATCCGATCTCGTAGAACACCCGGCCCATGTCGTTCTGCCAGCGCACCGAATCGAAGATGAAGAATTCCGGCTCGGGACCGAAGAACGCGGTGTCGGCGACGCCGGTAGACTTGAGGAACGCTTCCGCGCGCCGCGCGATCGAACGCGGGTCACGCGAATATGCCTGCATCGTGGACGGTTCCAGCACGTCGCACACTATGTTGACCTGCTTGTGGGCAGCAAACGGATCGACGAACGCCGTCGAGGGATCAGGCATCAGCACCATGTCCGACTCGTTGATGCCCTTCCAGCCGGTGATGGACGAGCCATCGAACATCTTGCCGTCCTCGAAGGTATCGGCATCCAGCGCATGCGCCGGGAAGCTGACGTGGTGCTCGATGCCGCGCATGTCGGCGAAGCGCAGGTCGACGAATTCGATGTTTTCGGACTTGATGGTTTCGAGGACTTTATTGGCGGTCATGGGGCGGCTCGGGCGTGGACGGATGACGGGAAAGTGCAAGCGGCATGCCAGCCATTGTAGCTTTTCAATCCAATGGTTTGCCTGAGCATGGTGAGCAATTGTGCACCATCAAGGTGCATTGATTGCACCATTTGCGTGAACGCGTGCTCTCAGCCGAGCTTCGCGCCCAACGGCACCGGCTTGTCGGGCACGCACAGCGCGACGTCGCCGTTGGCGTCGTAGAAGCCGGTGACCAGGCACTCGCTCATCACCGGCCCGATCTGCTTCTTCGGAAAATTGACGACGCCCATCACCAGCTTGCCGACCAGTTCTTCCGGCGAATACAGCTTGGTGATCTGCGCACTTGATTTCCGGATGCCGATCTCTGCGCCAAAGTCGACCTGCAACACGTAGGCAGGCTTGCGCGCTTCGGCGAACACGCGCGCCTCGACGATGCGGCCGACGCGCAATTCGATTTTCGCGAAATCGTTCCAGGTTATCGTTTCCATCACGGTGTTGTTGCATCTGCAAAGACAGGCATACTAGCCGTGCAGTCACGACGACACGCCGGAACGCAATGCTGATGCCGTTCGCGACTTCGCCCGGATTCGGGTCCGCGCTGGGTGGCGCGACCCCCGTGAACACGACGCCTGCCCCGCATGGAGTTTCCGATGCTGCCCCTGTGGCTGAAAGCCTTCCACATCATTGGCGTGGTCACCTGGTTCGCCGGCCTGTTTTATCTGCCGCGGCTGTTCGTGTACCACGCGGAAGCGGGTGAAACTTCGATTCGCGAGCGCCTCAAGCTGATGGAGCGTCGCCTGCTGGTGATGACCCACATCGGCGGTGCGCTGGCGATCGCGTTCGGCATCGCGACGCTCGCCGCGGAGTCGTTCTACCTGCACGCGGGTTGGCTGCACCTGAAACTGCTGCTGGTGCTGCTGTTGGTGGTCTATCACACGATGCTGGTGAAGCTCACCCGCGATTTCGCCGCTGATCGCTGCCGCTGGTCGTCACGCAAGCTGCGCGGCTTCAACGAGATTCCCGGCGTGCTGCTGCTCGCGATCGTGATCCTGGCCGTCGTCAAGCCGTTCTAGTGCGATCATCCGTGATAGCTGCTTCGTCGAAGTCGCCATTGCCGGGGCACGTCCGGAATAACCAAGGTCCGAACGCCCGTTCATCGCAGGGGTTGTCGCAATCTTCGGCCAGACGCCGCGGTGCCCGGCCGGCCCGCAGGCAAGCGATACGCCGGACACACTTCCGGCCTTGCGCCTTGGTATAGTTTTGTCGACGCAGGGGGAGTTTCCCACATGGCATCGCAGTTGTCCCAGCAGAAGCCCGATGCGGAGCTGCAGGCGGCGTTTCGGCAGCACCTGCCGCAGCGTCTGCGCACGCTGCTCCGGCGTGCGCGTGCGCAATGCCGCAGCGGTTGGGATTGCAACGTGCTGCGCACGTTGCACGACGAGATCGCGCAACTGGCCGGCGCCTGCGGTCGTTACGGTCTGCTGGAAACAGGCGAGCGGTTGCTGGCGCTGGAATCGGCGCTGGCGCCCGCGGTCAGCGCCAACCAGGTGCCCGACGCGGCCGCGACCACCGGCATCGACGCACTGCTGGACAGCCTGCGCCCGCATCTGCAGCAGGCATCGCGCGGCCCCGGCTTGCCCGCGTGGATGCAGGACCCGCCGCCGATCGCCGGCAGGGCGCCGTTTCCGCGCTGCGATACGCCGCCGCCCGGCTACTGGCTGCAACTCGGCATCACCGATGCCGCCGGTGTCGCCACCGGCATCGCGGCCAACGAAGCACCGGCGCCCCAGCCGGACACGCCGACGGTGCCCGATCCTCCGCGCGGGCCGCGCGTGCGGATCATCAACGACGATGATCCGCTGATCAACGAACTGCTGCTGCGCCTCGACCAGCAGGGCTGCGACGTAGCGTTGCTCGACCACATGCAGGGCCTTCTGGAACAACTGCAGGGCGCGCCACCGGACCTCATCGTCCTGGTCGCCGACGCGCGCACGCCGCTTGAGCAGCTCGCCAGCACCTTGCGCGAAGCGCGGCGCGATCCTGCGCACCGCATCCATCTGCTGGCGTTGCTGCGCGAAGCGGATGTCGAATTGCGCCTGCGCGCGCTGCGCGCGGGCGCCGATCGCTGCATCGCGCTGCCGTCCACGCCCGGCGAAACGGTAGGCGCCGCGCTGGAACTGGCGATGGTGGACGAAGAAAGCCCGTACCGCATCCTGATCGTGGACGACGACGCCCCGCAGGCGCTGTTCGCGCAAGCCATCCTGCGCCGCGCGGGCATGGAAACGCGGGTGCTGGGCGAATCGCTGGCGGTACTGGAAGAACTGGACCGCTTCCAGCCCGACTTGCTGCTGCTCGACCTCAACATGCCCGACTGCGACGGTTTCGAGCTGACCGCGCTGATCCGCGAGCGCGAGGGCTATGTCAACACGCCGATCGTGTTCCTGTCGGGCGACCAGGACGAGGACCGCCAATTCGCCGCGCTGGACGCGGGCGGGGACGATTTCCTGATGAAGCCGATCCGCCCGACCCATCTGGTCGCCGCGGTCACCAATCGGGTGCGGCGTGCACGCGCCGCTGCCTCGCGCACCCGGCGCAGGCGTCGCCGCGATGCGGCGACCGGCTTGCACGAACGGGCGCAACTGCTGGATGCCTTGTCCGAACACCTTGCCGCGGCCGGTGGATACGCCGCGCAAGGCGGCCTGCTGGCGGTGGAATTGCGCGACGCCACGATCCTGCGCGACCGCATCGGTCTGGTGGGCTTCGACCAGGTGCTGACGCAACTCGGCGATTTCATCCTGCGCCACATGCGCACCGGCTGCATGACCGCGCGCCATGGGCATGCAGCATTCCTGATTTTCTCGCCCGCCCGCAGCGAGCGCGAACTCGTGGCGCTGGCCACGGAACTGGTGGCGAAGGCCGACGACGAACGTTTCGGCGCGCAGGCGACCGCGGTGCGCCTGGATGCTGCTGTGTGCGCGTTCGACGCCGCGACCGGCGAATCGGCGGTCGCGCTGGCGGCGGTGCAACACACCCTGACGGCGGCGCGCACGCAGCCCGATCGCGTTGCGGTGCATTCCACGCTCACGCCCGATCCGAATGCGCTCGCCCAGCGTATTTCTGCGGCGCTGGCGCACGGCTCGTTCGACCTCGTGTTCCAGCCGATCATCCCGATCCGCGGCGGCGCGGGCCCGCATTATCAGGCGCTGCTGCGATTGCAACATGGCGAGCAGGAATTCCTGGCCGCCGAGCTGATCCCGGCCGCGATCCGAGCGGGCTACATCGCGGCCGTCGACGCGTGGGTCGTCGATCATTGCATCGGCGTCCTGGCGCAGCACCAGCGCGACGGCGACCCGGTTTGCCTGTTCGCCAGCCAGTCGCTGCAGGGCTGGACCGACCACGGTCGACGCGGGCAACTTTCGGCGCGGCTCGCGACTACGGGCGTGGCGCCGGAATCGCTGGTGCTGGAATTCCGCTGCGAAGAGGCCCGCAACAATCTCCGCGCGCTGGTCGAGCTTGCACCCGAGTTGAAGCGCGCTGGCGTGCGACTGTGTCTCGCCGGCGTCGACACCGATGCGGTGAACGCGGGCTGGATTGGGCACCTGCCGCTCGATTTCGTCAAGCTCGCGCCCGATCTCGCCGACGGCGATCTGGAAACCGTCGTGGGCGGCGCGCATTCGCACAACCTGCGCGTGATCGCCCCGCGCATCGAAACCGTGGCGCGCGCCGAGCAACTGCGCGCCGCCAGCGTCGACATGCTGCAAGGCAACCACTTCCGACCGCCCGCCGCCGATCTCGATCACTCGTTTCCCGAGCAAGGAAGCTGAGGATGGCAAGCGCGGCCGGTGGTGAGCGGGTGTCGTGGCCCCGGGTTCTGGGCAGCATCGCGCTGATCGCCGCGGGTGGCGCGGCTGCGCTGTGGGTGCCAGTGCCGCAGGTGGCCGCGTTGTGGGGCCTGCTGCTGATCGCACTGATCCTGTTGTGGCTGGCGCGCGCGCCGCAGGGCAATACCGCGAGAAACGTCGCGCCGGCACCGATCCAGGATCCGGTGGATGTCGCAATGCGCACGCGCCTTGCCTCGGCGCAATCGGAACTGACCTCGCTGCGCGGGGTGCAGCGCGAGCTGCTGGCCGCGAAGCAGGCTGCGGAAGCGGCGATGCTGGCCAAGAGCGAATTCCTGGCCAGCATGAGCCATGAAATCCGCACGCCCTTGAACGGCATCCTGCCGCTGCTCGACATCGTGCTGGGCACCGAGCTTTCGCCAGCGCAGCGCGAATACCTGATCACCGCCAACGCCTCGGCCAAGGAACTGCTGCGGATCGTCGACGACATCCTCGATTATTCCAAGGCCGAAGCCGGCAAGCTGGATCTCGAATCGGTCAGCATCAACATCCGCGAACTGGTGGACAGCGTCAAACGGTTGCTGGAAAAACCCGCCGAAGCCAAGGGACTGGCGATGCGCGCGGTCGTGGACGCCGATGTACGTCCGGTGGTGCGCGGCGATCCAATGCGCATCCGCCAGATCCTCACCAACCTGATGGGCAACGCGATCAAGTTCACCCAGCGCGGTGGCGTGTCGGTGCGGGTCAGCAAGCGCAACGACACCGCCACCCAGCACGAACTGCTGTTCGCGGTGCGCGACACCGGCATCGGCCTTGCCGCCGACGCGGCCGCGCGGCTGTTCCAGCCGTTCACCCAGGCCGATGCCTCGGTGACGCGGCGCTATGGCGGCACCGGCCTCGGCCTCACGATCTGCAAGAAGCTGGTGGATTTGATGGGGGGTCGCATCGGTGTGCGCTCGGAGCCCGGGCGCGGTTCGGTGTTCTGGTTCACGATCCCGTTCGAGAAGGCGCCCGGCGACATTTCCGGCGCGCACAAGAGCTTGACCGGCGCGCGCGTGCTGCTGGCCGCCAGTGCGCAGCGCGCGCAGCACATCACGCCGATTCTTGCCACCCTCGAACTCGATGCCACGCACGTGGCAGACGCCGGCGCCACGCTGGCCCGCCTGAAGCAGGCCGCGCCGCTCGGCAAGACCTTCAGCTTCGACCTGTTGATCGTGGACACCGGCAGCGTCACGGGCGACGTTGGTGTGCTGCTTCGCGGCATCCTGGCCGACCGCCAACTCGACGCCTTGCGGATCCTGGCGCTGGGCCTGGATACGGCACCCGATCCGCGGGTGGTGTCGGCACCGGCGCGGGCCGATGACGCGGCCCTGCGCCAAGGGGTGCGCAGCGCGTTCGGCGTCGCCCCGCAGGCACGCGCGCAACCGGTATTGAGTGCGCCGTTGACACCGGCCGCGCCGCGCAGCGACCAGTCGCTCGCCGGCAAGGTGCTGTTGGTGGAAGACCATCCCGTCAACCAGAAGGTCGCGCAGAAGCTGCTGGAGCGCCTTGGGCTTACGGTGGACGTCGCGGAAAATGGCGAGGTGGCGCTGGAGAAACTGCGCGAACAGCCGTACGCGATGGTGCTGATGGATTGTCAGATGCCGGTGCTGGACGGTTACAGCGCCACCCGCCGCCTGCGCGAAATCGAAGCCGGGCAGGGCAAGCCGCGCACGCCGGTGATCGCGATGACCGCGCACGCGATGTCGGGCGATCGCGAGCGCTGCCTGCAGGCCGGGATGGACGATTACCTTTCCAAGCCGCTGGACCGGCAGTTGCTGGAACAGACGCTGACGCGCTGGATGCCGAAATCCCAGGACGCCGCACCGGCGACAGCCGACCTCCTTTCCACCATCGCGCCCCTCACCCATCCGGAGGCCACGCCACCCGCCATGCAGAATCCACCGCCCCCCGACACGCTGGACGCCACCACCCTGGTCGATCTCGAGGACATCATGGGTGACGAACTGGTCACCTTGGTGGACGCCTATCTGCGTGATGGCGAAACCCGGATGCGCAACATGCGCGAGGCCGCCGACCGCGGCGACGGCACCGAGGTCGGCAAGCTCGCGCATTCACTGAAGTCGTCCAGCGCGAACCTCGGCGCGATGCCGCTGGCCAATCGCGCGCGCCAAGTGGAAGAGGCCGCGCGCAACGGCACGCTGGCGAGCCCCGGCGACAGCGTCACGGCGCTGGAGAAGCTTTACGCCAACGCCGCCGCCGCGCTGAAGCAGCGCTACAAACGGCCGTGAAGGGTTGCATTCATACGCGAGTGATTTTCGATGCGTAGGTTGGGCTGGGGAACGCGAAGCGCAACGATGCCTGGCCGTTGGGCTTCACTCCGTTCAGCGCCAACCTGCGGGTTCGCCATTTGTGGTTTGTTTTTGCATAGCAGGTTTCAACCCGCCCTGTAGCGAGCCGCCTTTGGTTATCAGCTACGGATATGCGTCTGCAGGTAATTCTCCAAGCCCACCTGCTCGATCAACCCGAGCTGCGTTTCCAGCCAGTCGATGTGTTCTTCTTCGGAATGCATGATGTCGCCGAACAACTGGCGGCTGACGTAGTCGCCGGTCTGCTCGCAGTAGGCAATCGCGACCTGCAGGTCGGGTAGCGCGGCGCGTTCCAGCTTGAGGTCGCATTCGATGCATTCCTTCGGCGTCTGGCCGATCAGCAGCTTGCCGAGCTTCTGCAGGTTGGGCAGGCCTTCCAGGAACAGGATGCGTCCGATCAGGCGGTCGGCGTGCTTCATCTCGTCGATCGACTCGGAGCGCTCGTGCTCGGCCAGCTCCTTGTAGCCCCAGTTGTCGTACATCCGGCAATGCAGGAAGTACTGGTTGATCGCGATCAGTTCGTTGCCCAGCACCTTGTTGAGGTGCTCGATGACCTTGGCGTCGCCCTTCATGGTGGCTTCCTTGTGCAAAGGCGCGCGACGCGCGCGCGACGCCCACGACTATACCGCCAACGGCCACACTCACGCGGCTGTCGTGGAAAGTCAGCCCAAGGAAGGGCGTTCTGACGTTGCTTGCCGAAAGGCGGGAAGGAGACGAGGCGTCACTGCGACGCAGCGTTCAGGGATGATCGCAGTTCTACGCCGCAACGGGCAGGGCGGCGGCCCGGCGTTCGGACGCGACCGCGATTTCCACCAACTCGCGTGCCTCGCCTTCGCAACAGCCGCAGCAGGTGGAGCAACCGGTTTGCGCTTGCACCGTTTCGAACGTATCCGCACCCCGCGCGACAGCGCGGCGCATATCCTGGTCGGTGACGGCTTTGCAGATGCAGACGTACATGGCGGCTTTCGAAGAGGGTCGCTCGACGGGCGCCATTTGAACGCGAATGCGAATGATTGTCAAGTAGCTTCAGGGAGCCAGGAACGAGGCGGGTTTCTGTGGAAAGTCAGGCCAGGGATGGCCGTTCCGGCCTCCACGACTTGGGTCGATCTCGTCCCTCGGCCGCTTTGGCGATGCAGCGATCATGGATGATCGCAAGAGGTGAGCCCTATTTCGACGGAACATGCCGCCTCGACCAGCGGCGCGAAATAGCGCAGCGCGCGCCGATAGACCTCGCGCTTGAAGTCCACGACGTGCTCGGCGGGATACCAGAAATCCACCCAGCGCCACACATCGAACTCGGGACTGGCATGCGCGTCGAGCCGGAATGCGGAATCGACATCCAGCATCCTGAGCAGGAACCACACTTGTTTCTGGCCGATGCAGGTCGGGTGCCGCCCACGCCGCACATAGCGCGGCGGCAGGCGATAACGCAGCCAGCCGTGGGTCGAGCCCAGCACCTCGACCTGTCCCGCACGCAGGCCGGTTTCTTCCTGCAGCTCGCGGTACATCGCCTCGTCGGGCGTTTCGTCGGTGTTCATGCCGCCCTGCGGGAACTGCCAGCCGTCGCGCTGCACCCGCCGCGCCCAGAATACCTGTCCGCTCGCGTTCAGCAACACGATGCCCACATTGAGGCGGTAGCCGTCCACGTCGATCATGGGTCGATTCAAGCACAGCCCGAGAACGCGAAGCAAGTTCACGCGGTCTCAGTCTCGACCGCGCGATCAAACCCGCCCACGCGGTTTTCGCGGCGGCCGGGTTGCACACGGCGCGGCGGCTGGCTATAAGCGGCGGATCCGTTTGCTGGCGCAGTCATGGCTTCGACCATCTTCCATCACTGGCTGGACCAATATCGCGCGCTGCCGCCACAGCGCCAGCGCTGGATCCGCCGCGGCGCGTGGACGCTGGGGGCGGTGGCAGTTTTCGTGCTGGGGATCGCCGCCGGGCGCGGGCTCGGCTTTCCCAATGGCCTCGAAGCGCGCGCGCGCCGGCTCACGACACAGAACGCTGCGCTGCAGGATCAGATCCAAAGCCTGCAGCAGCAACAGCAAACCGCGTCGACCGCGATGGCCGCGCTGAAGCAATCGCTCGGCGCCCGCGACAGCGAATTGCAGAAGCTGAAGCAGGAACAGGCGTTCTACAGCAAGCTCATCGGCATCGATGGCGACCGTTCCGGGCTCGGCGTACACGGCATCGCGGTGACGCAGGTGCCCGGCACGGACGCCTGGAATTTCGTGACGACGCTGGTGAACACCGCCGAGAACGCGGATGCGGCGCGCGGCACGTTGACCCTCGCAATCGAGGGCGTGCGCGGCGGCAAACTCGCAACGCTGGGCTGGACGGATCTCGCCGGACCCGGCGGCCAGGATGGCGAGCCGTTCGCGTTCAAGTTCTTCCAACAGGTACGCGGATCATTCGTGCTGCCCAAGGGTTTCGTACCCAATCGCGTGGTCATCACCCTGCGGCCCAAGGGCGGCGCAAGCGTCACCCGCAGCCTGGATTGGAGCGAGGCCATCGCCGCCTCGCGCAGTGATGGCGTGCCTTGATCGGCCTGCGCGCCGCCTCCATGATGGTTTGAAGAGGTGCCGACGATGAATGCCGATTCCACCACGCTTCCCGAACCGGGACTCAAGATTTCCGATGCCGCGCTCGAACGCGTCCGTGAGCTGATCCGTGAGGAAGGCAAACCCGCGCTCAAGCTGCGCGTCTTCATCGAGGGCGGCGGTTGCTCCGGTTTCCAATACGGTTTCAGTTTCGACGAGGCGCGCGCGGATGACGACATCGTGCTCGACCGAGGCGGCGTCGAACTGCTGGTCGACCCGCTGAGCATGCAATATCTCGAAGGCGCGGAAGTGGACTACGTCGAGGAACTTTCGGGCGCGCAGTTCGTGATCCACAACCCGAACGCCAAGACCACCTGCGGGTGCGGCAGCTCCTTTACGGCGTAGCTTTCGTGAGTTCGGCCGAACGCACGCGCCTCAACACCTTTGCCGAGACGCCGCTGGATCGCTGCGGCGAATACCGCGCGAACGCCGAGTGGATGGCGACGCAATGTGCCGCGCCGACGGCACGCTGGCTGGCGTTCGACAGCGAAGGCCGGGCGCCAGTGCGAGACAACCGCTTGTGCCTGCTGGAGGCTGGAAACCTCGATCCCGACGCACCAGCGAATTTCCTGGGTTGTCTCGACTGCGCACCGCTCTACTCGCTGCGCGAACCCGTCGCGCAAACGGTGTTCCCGGAAGCGACATGGCTGGATTTGCGTACCGCCGCCGCCGAAATCGAGCGCCGTGACGCCGGCCTGTTCGCCTACGCGCGCGGCCTTGCTAACTGGCAGGACGCCACGCGTCATTGCGCATATTGCGGCGCGCCGTTGTTGCTGGTCGACGGCGGCCATCGGGCGTCGTGCACGGGTTGCGGCCGGCTGCATTTTCCGCGCACCGACGCCGCGATCATCGTGATCGTGGAACAGGGCGATGCCTGCCTGCTCGGCCGCCAGTCCATCTGGAAGCCGAGGCAGTACTCCACGCTGGCGGGCTTCGTCGAACCCGGCGAGTCGCTGGCCGACGCGGTGCGGCGCGAAGTGCGCGAGGAAACCGGCATTGAAGTGGTCGACTGCGATTTCCATTCCTCGCAACCGTGGCCGTTTCCCGCCTCACTGATGCTGGGTTTCACCGCCACCGCCGCGGGCCGCGACATCCGTCTCGCCGACGGCGAACTGGAAGATGCGCGCTGGTTCACCGCGCGCGACATCGCCGATGGCCTGGGTGACGGCTCGCTGCGGGTGTCGACGCCGTTGTCGATTTCCTATCGCCTGATCGAGCACTGGCTGCGCGCCCGCGCGGGCATCGAGCTCGATGAATTGACGGGCACCCGGTAAGTCGCGCCGTTACAATTCGCGCGACCGATGATGACCTCGTGACTGCATGGCCGTCGAACTCGTCGCTGCGCTGATCGTATTGCTGGTGCTGCTGCTGTGGCCCGGCAACGTCGCGGGCTTGCGGCAGTTCGGCTGGTACCGCGCGTGGCTGGACGTGCTGGATTTCGCCGAGGGCGGCGGCCGCGTGGCCTTGGCGATGGTGCTGCCGGTGATCGCGTGCGCCCTGATCGCACACTTCATCCAGTACTGGATCTACGCGCTGGCGGCGCTGGTGTTCGCGGTGCTGATCCTGTTCTACACGTTCGGTCCGCGCGAACTCGAAAGCGATTTCGAGGCGGTGCTGAAGGAAAACGACCCGGTTGCGCGCGCCGCCGCCGCGGCCAACCTGCGCAGCCTGCCCGATGGCGCGCCGCGCGCATTCACGGCCGCCGAATTGGTCGAGGCCGCGGTGACCGCATCCCTGCGCCGCCGCTTCGGCGTGCTGTTCTGGTTTTTCCTGCTGGGTCCGGCCGGCGCGTTGGGCTATCGGTTGGCCTGGGTTACGGCCGACAGCGATCCCGAGCGCGTCGATCCCCGCACCCGCCATGCCGCGCGCCGCTTCGCGCTGGCGCTGGACTGGATTCCGGCACACTTGATGACACTGGCGATGGCGATGGTCTCGAATTTCGACGCGGTGATCGGCGCGTGGCGCGCATGGCACACGCAGCCCAGCCGCTCCATGTGGGAACTCGACCCGGATTTCCTGGGCGCCGTGGCGCGCTCCGGCGTGAACGCGGACATCGAGGCGGGCGATGGCCTGACGCTGGATACCCACGATCCGATCGCCGAACTCGCCGACGCACGCAGCCTGATGCTGCGCGTGTTGATCGTGTGGCTGGCGGTGGTCGCGCTGATCGTACTGGCGGGTTGGGTCACTTGACGCTGAATTGTAGGTTGGGCTGAATCCGCGCTTGTAGCGGATGAAGCCCAACGTGGCAGTTCGTGTCGTTGGGCTTCGCCGGATGAAGCCCGGCTCAGCCCCAACCTACAGATAGGCGATCTGCTCACCCACCACGCAACAGCTTCCGCACGGCCGCCAGGTTGCGCCGGCTGATTTCCGGCGCGGCATCGCTGCCGGCGACCAACGCACGCATGGTGCCGTCCGCTTCGCGGCGCAGACCCAGAAGGCGTTGCATCGGAATCAGGCAGGCGCGGTGCACGCGCACGAACCGCTCGGGCATTGCTTCCTCGATCGCCCGGAGCGATTGCTCGATCAACACGTCACCGGCATCGCGATGCACGGTGACGTACTTGTCGTCGGCGGTCAGGTACAACACGTCTGCCAGCGGAATCCGCACTGGCGCGCCGTGCACCTGCGCCAGCAGCGTCGGCACCGACGTCGCCGCGCGGCGACGCAGCGCCTCGGCGCGCGCCAACGCTTCGCGCAAACGTTCGATGCGCACCGGTTTCAAAAGATAATCGGCGGCGCGCAGTTCGTACGCCTGCAAGGCGTGCTGCTCGTAGGCCGTGCAGAACACCAGTTGCGGCGGATCGGGCAGGGCCGCGAGGCGGCGCGCGACGCCGATGCCGTCGAGTCCCGGCATCGCGATGTCCAGCAACAGCAGGTCCGGACGCGACTGCGCGCACTCCATCAGCGCGGCATCACCATCGCCGACGCTGGCGATGACTTCCGCACCGTCGCAATCGCGCAGCAATGCGGCAAGGCGCGCACGCGCAAGGGGTTCGTCATCGACGATGACTATTCGCATGACCAGATGATCGGCCGCAGATAATTTTCGCGAAGCATCTCTTGCACATTCCCCGACTCAAGGCCGCGGCACATCCGGCAACCTCACGCTGACCCGGAACTCGCCACCCTCGCTGCGCACTTGCACACCGCCGCGCTGGCCGAAATGAAAGGCGATGCGGCGACGGACGTTGTCGAGCCCGTGGCCGCTGCGGGGCACCGACGCGGTGTCGGGCAGTGGGTTCGAGATTTCGATTTCGATGCCGCCACTGACGCGATGGCCTGCGATCCGCAGCGTACCGCCCTCGCGTCGCGGCTGGATGCCGTGGTAGACCGCGTTCTCGACCAGCGGCTGCAGCAACAAGGCGGGCATTTCCAGATCGGCCGGCAGATCGGCAAGCTCGCGATGCACCTTCAGCCGCTCGCCGAGACGCAGCTGTTCGATGGCGAGATAACGGTCGATCAGCGCAAGCTCCGCGCCCAACGTGCTGGGCTTGTCGGACGCGCCGAGTGACGCGCGAAACAGTTCGGACAAGTCTTCGACGGTGCGCTCGGCGGCATCGGGATCGACCCGAACCAGCGCCGCGACCGTGTTCATGCTGTTGTACAGGAAATGCGGGCGGATACGCGCCTGCAGTGCGTCGAACTGCGCGCGCGCGACCGCGGCCAGTCGTGCGCGCCATGCCGCCAGCACGTAGAAATAGCGCAACAACGCGGCGCCCAGCAGTGCAGCCAGCACCGTATTGCCGATGACGAAACGCAAGCCCGATGCCGGCGTCAGTTGGGTCGCCAGCGCCCGATCCAGCCATGCGACCACCACGCTCGCCGCCGCGACCAGCGCGACCAGTGCGCACCACGCCAGCGGCCATGCGACCGCGCGCGGCCATCGGATCAGCAGCGGCGTCAGGCGGCACAACAACAACGATGCCAGCAACGCCAGCCACACGACGAAGACCGTCGCGGTCGAAAACCCGCGCCAGTCCATCCGCGCGTCCGGCGCCAGCGCGTCGATCGCCACCACCAGTTCCGCCACCACGACCAGCGTGAACACCGAAGCCAGCGAGCAGAAATCCGGCAGGGCAATGTTCGTGCGATCGTCCGTGATCGCCGCATCGTCGGATCGATTGGCATGCATGACCTTTCCAAGCCGTGAGAGAGCCCCGGTGTGCGCCGCTTCCATCAGGCATTCCCGACGATGGCGGTCATGAACGCGGCGAGGTCTTCGATTTCCAGCGGACACACCTGGTGCGCCATCGCATAGCTGTGCCAATCGACTGCAAAGCCCCACGCGCGCAACTGGTCGCGCGAGCGTTCGCCCAGCACCTGCGGCACCACCGGATCGAAGGCGCCGTGTGCCATGAAGATCGGCGTGGCCGCGTTCGCGGCATGGCGTTCGTCGGTGGTGCGGTCGGCGATCGGAAGATAGGTGGACAACGCGACGATGCCGGCAAGTCTTTGCGCGTGCCGCAGCCCCGCCGCCAACGCGACCGCACCGCCCTGTGAGAATCCGGTCAGCACGATGTTCGATACCGGTACGCCGCGTTCGACTTCCCGTGCGATCAAGTCATCGACCGCACCGATGGACGTGCGGATGCCGGGTTCGTCCTGCCGTTGCGCCAGATCGAAGCCCGCGATGTCGTACCACGCGCGCATCGGCAAGCCGTTGTTGAGCGTGATCGGCCGCACCGGTGCGTGCGGGAACACGAATCGCAGCGGCGGCCATTCCGGTCGCACCAGTTGCGGCACGATCGGCTGGAAATCATGGCCATCGGCGCCCAGCCCGTGCAGCCAGATCACCGCGTGGCGCGGAGCCGGCGCGGTTTCGATCTCCACGCATTCCAGGGTCACCGGGCAGGCTCCGCTTTGTCGCCCAATCCAAGTTCCTCGGCAAAGAACGATATCGCCGCCGCGGCGTTGCCGACACGCTGGCTGAAGGACGCCGTGACGCCATGGCCTTCGTTCATCCGCGTCAGCAGCAGGATCGGCTGCTTCGATGTGCTGGCCGCCTGTAGCGCCGCTGCAAACTTGCGCGATTGCCACGGCGCGACGCGCGGATCGTTGACGCCGGTGATCAGCAGCACCGCCGGATACGTGGTGCCGGGTTTCACGTTGTGCAGCGGCGAATAGGCGCGCAGCCAATCGAAACCCGCCTTCTTCGCGACCGTGCCGTATTCCGAAATGTTGTACTGCCCGTTCGGCCACAACTCCACCCGCAACATGTCGTAGATGCCGACCAGCGACACCACCGCACGGTATTCGGGTGGATGCTGCGTCAACGCCGCGCCCATCAGCAGGCCGCCATTGGAGCCGCCCATGATTCCGAGGTGCGCAGTGTCGGTCCAGTGGCTCTGCACCAGCGCCTGCGCGGCGGCGTGAAAATCATCGAAGACGTTTTGCTTCTTCGACAGCATGCCGGCTTCATGCCAGCCCTCCCCGAACTCGCCCCCGCCGCGAATGTTCGCCACCGCGTACACGCCGCCGCGTTCCAGCCACGCCAGCGTCGAACCCAGGAAGCGCGGGGCGGTGGTGATGCCGAAACCGCCGTAACCGTAGAGGATCGTCGGGCGAGCGCCGTTCGGCGTCACGCCTTGCATCGCGATCACGGTGACCGGAACTTTGGTGCCGTCCTTTGAGGTGGCATCGAGCCGATGCGCGACGACTTTCGAATAATCGGCCGCCGGTTTGACTTCGAACACAACCTTCGAAGCGTCGAGCGCCGCGTCGTATTCCACCCAACGGGTCGGAATCGTCCAGCCGGAATACGTGATCAGCGCCCGATCGGAATTTGCGCTGCTCGCGATCGTGCCGACCGCGACGCCGGTTTCCGATAAGCCCACCGTACGTATGAAGCCACCCCTGGCATCGAAGAACTGCACGCGCCAATCCGGTCCGCGCACCTCGGTGATCAGGAAACCGCCCTTGACCGGCGCCACCGAATGCATCGCCCAGTTGTCCTGCAACTCGGGCACCAGCACCTTCGACTTGCCGTTTTCGTCCAGCGCGAGCAGCCTGCCGCGCGGTGCGTTTTGGTGCGCGATCACCAGCAGGCGATCGCCGTCCCACGCCGCGCCCTGGTTGATCTCCGACGCCGCACGCACATTGGCTGCGGTGCCGAGAGTGAGTTTCCAGGGGCCGCTGCCGCTTCGCAGATATACCGCATCAGGCGCGCCGTCGCCCGCGTGCACCAGCGCAGCGGCATTCCGGCCGTCGGCGGAACCGAGCAGCGTGTACTCGGCCACCTTCGACAAGCCCTTGCCGAATGCCAGCGTGTCGCTTTCGGCATCGCTGCCGAACGCGTGGTGGTACAGGGCCGCATTGAACTGCGACTGGTCGGCCGACACACCGGAAGGCAAACGCACGTAGGCGACGCCCTTGCCATCGGCATCCCAGACCAGCGCCTGCGGCGTGGTGCCTCCGCCCGCGCGCGGCAAGGCATCCGGCAAGGTCTTGCCGGTGGCGACTTCGATGAAGCGGATCGTGGTTTCCTCATTGCCGCCTTCGGAGATGCCGTAGGCCACGTACTTGCCATCGGGGGACGGCCAGTAGCCGGTGATCGCGACGTTGCCGTGCGCCGCGTTGGGATCCACCAGCACCTTTGCCTTGCCATTCGGCCACGCCTGCGCCACCAGTACCGGCTGCGGTTGCGGCGGCGTCTGGCGCATGTAGAACAAGGTGCTGCCGACGATTTCCGGATCGAATTGCTGGGTGGACGTGAGCGCCAACTCGCCCACGCGCTTGGCGATGGCCTTGGCGTCCTTGAAGCCATCCATCACCTTCTCGGTGTAGGCGTTCTGTGCCGCGATCCACTGCTTCACCGCGGGCGCGTCGGCGTCTTCCAGCCAACGATACGGATCCTGTACGGTGGTGCCGAAGTAGGTTTCGGTGACGTCGTGCTTGCGGGTGGGTGGCGGCATCGCGGGGATCTGGTGCTGGGTGTCGATCAACGCGTAGTCGAGCGCCGCGCTGGAGGTCGGCGGAGCTGTTTGCGCTACCACCACCGGGGAAAGAAGGCCCAGGACGAAACCGGCGAGCACGCGAAGGACAGGCATGGGCAAACTCCCGAACGCGGTGGCGACCCGCGCAGGTTAGCGCCCCGCCGCACGCTTCGCACACGTCGATACTTTCGGCGCTTGCGCCGCCGCGCGACGTGTGGCTACGCTCCGGTCTTTTGCTCGGGGATCTCATCCATGAATCGCATCGCCGTCGCCGGTCTGGTTTGCCTTCTGGCAAGCGGAGGCACGTTCGCCGCCGCGCCACAGGATGCGTCACCCGCGACCGCGCCGGGCACGGTCCCGAAGCTCAGCCTCGAACAGATCATGGCCGATCCGGACTGGATCGGACCGCCCGTCGAAGATGCCTACTGGAGCGTCGACGGCCGCGACGTGTATTTCAAGCTGAAGCGCAAGGGCACCTCGATCCGGGATCTCTATCGCGTCGCCGCCAGCGGCGGCGCCCCCGCGAAATTGAGCGATGTCGAACTCGCGCACGCGGACGGCCCCGCGGTGTTCGATCATGCGCGCCGTCGCGCGGCGTTCCTGCGCCACGGCGATGTGTTCGTGCGCGACATCGCGAATGGCACCACGCGCCAGCTCACCCGCGACAACGAAGATAAATCCGGCCTGCAGATTTCCGCGAACGGCCAATTCGTGAGCTGGAACCAAGGCGAAGGCTGGTACGTGTGGAATGCCGCGAACGGCGTGGTCGCGCCGGCGGCGACGCTGAAGGCCGAAGACAATCCGGACGGCGCCAAACCAGATCAGATGGAGCGCCTGCAGCTCAGCCTGTTTTCCACGCTGCGCGCCGACAAGGCCGACAAGGACGCGGTGCGTGCACACGACGACAAGCTGGATGCCGAAAATTCCGCGCGCGCGCCGGCGCCGTTCTACCTGGGCGACAAGGTGCACGTGGCGATGACTTCGCTGTCACCGAACGCGCGCTGGATGCTGGTGGTGACGCGGCCGGAAGGCCATCAACGCGGCAAGCATCCGGTGGTGGTGCACTACGTCAACGATTCCGGCTACCCCGAACCCGAACCCGCGCGCACCTACGTCGGCCACAACAACCCGGCGCCGCAATCGTTGCTGCTGCTGGACCTGCAGCAGCACAAGCAATATCCGTTGTCGCTGGACGACCTGCCCGGCATCCATGACGATCCGCTGCACGAACTGCGCGTCAAACGCATCGCCGAGTTGAAGCAGGATGGCCACGCCGATGAAGCCGCCGCCTTGACCGCGCCGAAGACGCGTCCGGTGTCGGTGAATTTCGTCGCGGTGGGCGAGTCGGGTTTTCCCGCGATAATGTGGAGCCCGGATGGCAGTCAGCTTGCGGTGGAACTGGTCGCGAACGACCACAAGGATCGCTGGATCACGTCGATCGATTTTGCGAACCACGAACTGGTGACACAGGATCGCCTGACCGATCCCGCCTGGATCAACTGGAGCTTCAATGGACTTGGCTGGTTGGCGGACAACCAGACGCTGTGGTTCGAATCGGAAGCCTCCGGCTACGCGCAATTGTTCGTCAAAGCGCTGGACGGCAAGGCACGCGCATTGACCGGCACCGGTTTTGAGGTTTCGGCGCCCGTGCTGTCGCCCGACGGCAAATGGTTCTACGTGCGCTCTAACAAGCAGGCCCCGTACGCCTATGACGTGTACCGCGTGCCGGTCGCGGGCGGCGCGCTGGAACAGGTGACGCGCTTCGAGGGCGTGGACGGATTCGAGCTTTCACCGGACGGCAGCCAACTCGCGGTGCTGCATTCCAGTGCGTACACCCCGCCGCAGCTTGCGGTGGTGAATGTGGACGGTTCCGGCGCGCGGGAACTCACCGACACCCGCACGCCCGAGTACAAGGCACTGGCTTCCACCTGGGTGCAACCGGAGTTCGTGCAAGTGCCGAGCAGCCACGGCAACTTCGGCATCTGGGCCAAGCTCTACAAGCCCGCCGATCTGGAGGACATGCGCGACGCTTCGCACACGCACCCGGCGGTGTTCTTCGTGCACGGCGCCGGTTACTTGCAGGACGTTTCGAAGAACTGGTCGTATTACTTCCGCGAGCAGATGTTCAACAACCTGCTGACCCAGGAAGGCTACGTGGTACTGGACATGGACTACCGCGGCTCGGCCGGCTACGGACGCGACTGGCGCGACGCGATCTACCGGCAGATGGGCCATCCGGAACTGGAAGACCTGCTCGATGGCAAGGCGTGGCTGGTGAAGCACCACCACGTTGACCCGGCGCGCGTCGGGATCTACGGCGGTTCCTACGGCGGCTTCATGACCGAGATGGCGCTGCTGCGCGCGCCGGGCGAATTCGCGGCCGGCGCGGCGCAACGCGCGGTATCGGACTGGACCAGTTACAACGACGGCTACACGTCCGACATCCTGAATACGCCGCAACTCGATCCCGAGGCCTACCGGATTTCCTCGCCAATCGAATACGCGAAGAATCTCCAGGATCCGCTGCTGATGAACCACGGCCTGATCGACAACAACGTGATGCCGGGCGACACCATCCGGCTCTACCAGCGTTTCGTCGAACTGCACAAGAAGAACTTCTGGATTTCGCTGTACCCGACCGAGCGCCACGCGTTCGAACACGCCGACGCGTGGTACGACGAATACCGGCGCGTCCATGAACTGTTTACGCGCTTCGTGAAGGACAAGCAATAAGACAGAAGGGCGCCGCGGGGCGCCCGTCTGTTACGGGCCGCCACCGGGGAGGCGCGCGATCGGCGGCTCGACCGCGTGCATGAGCGTCACGGGTTGCGCTGGATGTAGTACTGCGCCGCCGCGGTGGAATTGAGGGCGTTGGTCAACGGCAGCAACTGGCTCAGGAAGCGATTCCAGCGCGTGATGCCGGCTGTCGAGGCGAAGACCACGTCGCCCGGTTGCACCTCGAACTGGCTGCCCAACGCAAATGCCACCGCCGATTTCGCGTCCAGCTCGTAAACCGTCGCCTTGGCCGCGCCCGAATGCGAGGTGTTGCGGATCACGTAGATCTTGCCCTGGGACGTGATCTGGTTCAGCCCGCCGGCCGCGCCGATCGCTTCGGTCAGCGAGATGTCGGCCGAACTGAAACGTACGACGCGGGGGCGATTCACCTCGCCCATCACGTACACCTGCTGATGATCATTGTAGGGCAGGAAGATGCGGTCGCCTCCCTTGAGGTATACCTCTTGCGCGTGGCCGTCGTGTTCCATCCGGTCGATGTCGAGGTGATAGGCCTGCCCGTCGCGCGTCAACACCACATCGGAAAGATTCGCGTTGGGATCGTCCACGATCGCCTTGCCCATCGCTTCGCCGAGCGTCAGCGGCACGCCCGTGATCGGCTGCGGGCCGGTTTTGGTGAACGCGCCCTGCAGCACCACGTGCTGGCTGTCGTAACTGAGCACGCTGACATCGACCTCCGGCTTCTTGAGATAAGTACTCAACTTGCTCGCGAGGAGCTCGCGCAGTTGCCCGATGGTCTTGCCGGCCGCCTGGACCTTGCCGGCAAATGGGTAATAAATCGAGCCGTCGGCCTGCACCACGCGGCCATTGGCCGCCACCTCGTTCTGGTTGCCCGCGGGCGAGGTGAGTTCCGGATGGTTCCACACGGTGATGTACAGCGTGTCGCCCGGTCCGATCTGGTACGCCTGCGGCTGGTACGCGAGCAGCGCGGGCGGAATGGCTCCCGCCGCATTGCCCGTGCCCTCCTGCGCGATCACCTGCGGCGTGATCGGGACCAGATGGACATAATCGGGATTCGTCTCCGCGGCCCGCACGTTCAGCGAAGTCGTCTGGCCGGGCACGCAGCCCACCATTACCGCGCAAGCCATCATCGCCAGCACATAACGCGCGGCACTGACTTTGCGTGTTGTACCCATTCCGTGCGCTGGCACGCGGGAAATCATTCCATCGAGAGTCCGTTGCGGAAATTCCATTTCGGTTCGCCTTGTTTGAAGGTACGGGGGACGCAAAACCGCACATCGCGCCGCGCCCAGCCGGAACGACCCACGGCTGCGTGGGACACGCGCGGCACATCGGGAATCTCCGGGTCCGCCGCGACGATGCCTGCAACGAACGTCACCGATGACGCCAACGGGCTCGCCGCCAACGTCGTGCCGCGCCGCGCTTTGCGCGCCGGATCGCGGTCGAATGCGCTGCATCCCGCCACGATGCCGGTCCACAGTAGGCCATGTCGATTCGGCCGTGTCCAGCGCATGGGGCTGAATGAAATGCCATTTAGATTTGTGTCAGAACCGTTATGAAACGCGAATGGATTCGACAAGTTTTTGTATACGCTTGCATTTCGACCATGAATATATGGCTGTCTATTTCGTGAATGCGTGGATATTCCTGATTCGTACTGAAGTCGTGATGGTTTCGTTCAGCACGTCGTTGCAAGAATCGCAGATTCGAACTCGCCGGCGACGCGCTGCGCATCTGCGCGTTGCACCGCCGCGCACCTCGCGGCCCGCCGCGTGGCACCCCCAAGACGGTACGTCACAGGGGGCCGGAACCGACGGCAAGGAAGCCAAACGGAGCGACACAGGATGAGATCGCAAGCGCATGCCCGAAACACGTTCCAACGACGCGTGCAAGTTCATCTGCAGTTTTCGCTTCCCGCGGAAGATCCCGCATGCGGCGTTCGAATCAGATGGCCCGGGTGAGTCAGGAGGACTCCAATGACGCCTACACAACGACTTGAATACTCGCACCCGGCGTTCATCGACGCGCGCGTGCTGCCGGTCGAACAGAGCGGCGGCGACGACATCGACCTTCGCGCACTGCTTGGCACGTTGATTGACCACAAGCGGTTCATCCTCACGGTAACCGCGGTCTTTTTTCTGGCAGGACTCGCTTATGTGTTGCTGACGAGGCCGGTCTATCAGGCGACAGCCCTGTTGCAGGTCGAACAGGCGCCCACGTTGCCCGGCATTACCGCCGTCGAACAGGCGGTGGGTGCATCCGATCCAGCCTCCACTGATGCCGCGGCGATCCTGACGTCGTATTCCGTGGTCAAAAGCGCGGTGGACGCGCTGAACCTCAACATCGTGGTTTCGCCTGATCGCGTGCCGCTGATCGGAAGCCTCGCCGCGCAGTTCTACACGCCATCAAGGCCGGGCGCCGTGGCGGATGCGTGGCTGGGCCTCGGGCGATACGACTGGGGCGGATCGCAACTGGACGTGGATCGGCTCGACGTGCCCGATAGCCTGCTCGGCCAGACGCTGACGCTGGTGGCGGGCGAGCACGGCGCCTACACGCTGCGCGAAGACAGCCTGGTTCCGTTGATGGACGGCAAGCTGCTGTTGCAGGGCCACGTCGGCCAGACGGTGAAGCGCAACGGCATCACGATGCACGTCACCAAACTCGACGCCAATCCGGGTACGCACTTCAATGTCACCCGCAACAACGAAGCGTCGACCGTGGCCGGGCTGCAGGCTTCGATCAACGCCCAGCCTGCACAACAAAACTCCAACGTGATCGAGCTGTCGCTCGACAGCGTCAGTCCGCACCTGGCGGTACAGATCCTCGATTACGTCACGCAGGCCTTCCTGTCGCAGAACGTGGGGCGCAATTCCGCGCAGTCCGCGAACAGCCTGAAGTTCGTCAAGAAGCAGTTGCCGATCGTGAAAAGTCGATTGGAGGACGCCCAGGCCGCGCTGAATGCCTACCAGTTGAAGGCGCACTCGGTGGACGTGCCGATGCAGACGCAGAGCATGCTCACGCAGCTCGACGACATCGACAGCAACCTGCGGCAACTCGAATCGCAGCGACTGGAGGCGGCCCGCCTGTACACGCCGCAACACCCGGCCTACAAGGCCATCATGAACCAGATCGGCATGTTGCAGGCGCGCAAGTCGGCGATGCAGAAGCAGATGAGCACCTTGCCGGACACGCAGCGCCAGTTGTTGCGGTTGAACGGCAACGTGCAGGTATTGAACACGACGTACAACGGCCTGCTCAACGAAGAGCAGCAACTCCAGATCTCGCAGGCGGGCGCAGTCGGCACGGCGCGCATCGTGGACGAACCGACGGTGGACATCACCAGTCCGGCGAAGCCGAAAAAATTGATGACCGTGGCGGGAAGCACCGTCGCGGGCGCGGTGCTCGCGCTGGCCTTCGTGTTCCTGCGCCAATTCATGAAGCGCGGCGTGGAAGACCCGGCGGAAATCGAACAACTCGGCCTGCCGGTGTACACCGCGATTCCGCTCAGCGAGCAGCAACTTGCCCTTTCCGAACACGAGCGGCCGCGTCTGTTCTCGCGGCGCAGGCAACGCCTGTTGGCGCTGGCGGCACCGGAGGACCTCGCCGCCGAGGCCCTGCGCGGCCTGCGCACCAGCTTGTACTTCACCGCGCCGGACGCCGCCAACAACCGCATCATGATTTGCGGCTCCAGCCCGAACGCCGGCAAGACGTTCGTCTCGGCCAACCTCGCGGCGATCAACGCGCAGGCGGGCCAACGGGTCTTGCTGATCGATGCCAACATGCGCGACGGCAAGCTGCACACCATCCTCGGCGGCCGTCCGGACAACGGGCTGTCGGAATTGCTCGCCGACCGGATCATCGTCGAAGAAGCGATCCGCTCCGTCGACGACGTGGAGAACCTGCACTTCATCCCGGCCGGCCGCAAGCCGTCCAACCCTTCCGAACTCCTGATGCGGCCGCGCTTCTCCGCGCTGCTGCACGCGCTTTCGCCGCGCTACGACCTGATCGTGATCGACAGTCCGCCGATTCTGTCGGTGACGGACGCGACGATCATCGGCCACCACGTCGGCACCAGCCTGCTGGTAGTGCGCTTCGGGCTCAACCAGTCGCGTGAAGTCGAAATGGCGATGCAGCGCTTCCGCCAGAGCGGCGTCGAAATCAAGGGCGTGGTATTCAACGGCATGGAGCGGCGCAGCGGCGGCTTCAACGCCTACGGTTACCACGCTGATGGACTGACCGAATGATCCGCGCCGCGATCATCGGCACGCCTGCCCGGCGGTGGAGGCAGGACAATGGCGGTTGAAGCGTCCGAGGCCAGCCGCCCGTTGGCCGACGCCGGTCGTGCGACGGTCGATTTTGCCGCGGCCACGCGCCTGCTTCGCCGCGGCGCATCCGGCGCACTGCTGGTGCAGGTGGGCGGCGCCGGCTTCAGCCTGATCGTCAACGTGTTGCTGGCGCGGCTGGTGGGCAAGTCGCAGTACGGCATTTACGCGTACGCGATGTCCTGGGTGAGCGTGCTGGTGGTGCTGGCAATGCTCGGCCAGAGCAGCAGCGTGGTGCGCTTCGTGCCGATCTATCTGCACCGCAAGGATTGGGGCGCACTGCGCGGCTTGCGCCATGGCGCCAGCGGCATCGTGCTGGCCGGAAGCATCGCGATCATGCTGGCCGGCGCCGCGCTGGTGCTTGCGCTGCACGACCGGATGGGCAGCGCGACGCTGCAGACGATGCTGGCGAGCTTCCTGTTGCTGCCGTTGCTGGCGCAACTCGGATTGAACGGCGGATTCTTCCGCGGCTACAAGCGGGCCGTCAGCTCCGGGGCGTACAACAGCCTGGTACGCCCGGTCTTCTTGATCGGGCTGGTGCTGGTACTCGCCCTTCCGCTGGGTCTGCGGCTGGATGCGTCGGGCATCATGCTGGCCAATGTCGTCGCGGCGTTGGCGGCGGTGGGATGTTCCGAATGGCACCTGTCGCGCGCGTGGCCGGCCGCGGCGAAACACGTCGAGCCGAGCTACGAACCGCGCGCCTGGTTCAAGCTGGGCCGCCAGCTTTTTTTGCTGGCGGCGATCGGGATTGTTTCCAATCGCGTGGACGTGCTGATCCTCGGCGGCTTTGCCGGCGCCGACGAAGTCGGGCCGTATTACGCGGCGGTGCGGCTGGCCGCGATCGCGGCGTACGGCCTTACCGCGGTCAACACGATCCTCGCGCCAATGATTGCGGAGAGCTACGCGGCCGACGACCACGCAACCATGGCTAGCCTGGTGCACCACGCGGCCCGGCTGACGTTCGTCGTTACCGCCGCGGTCGCGATCGCGATCGCGATCGCGGGCTACTGGGTGCTCGGCCTGTTCGGCAAGGGCTTCGCGGAAGCCGCCTACATCCCGTTGCTCATCATTCTTGCCGGCCAGTGCGTCGCCGCGATGAGCGGCCCCACCGGCTTCCTGATGACGATGACCCGCTACGAGCGCCAGGCGTCGTGGTTCATGGCGCTGGCGGCCGTGCTGAACGTGGTGTTCAGCGTGGCGCTCATTCCGGCGTTCGGGCTGATCGGCGCCGCGCTCGCGACCGCATTCGGGAGCGTGGCGTGGAACGTGTCCGGCCTGGCGTTCGTGCGTACGCGACTCGGTGTCAACCCGACCGTCCTGCCACTCGGGGAAAAGCGATGACTGCGCCGAATTTCATCCTCGCGGGCGCGCCCAAGTGCGGTACCACCGCGCTGGCCACGTATCTGCGTCAACACCCGCGCATTTTCATGTGCATGCCCAAGGAGCCCGGTTATTTCGCCGCAGACCTGCCCGAGCACCGTTATGTGTCGACGTGGAAGGACTACACGGCGCTATTTTCCGGCGCCACGGGCGAACACCGCGCCGTCGGCGAGGCCTCGATCTTCTACATGTACTCCGATTCCGCGATCGCCGAGATCCGTCGCACGTTGCCGGACGCGAAGCTGATCGTGATGCTGCGCAACCCGGTCGACCTCGCGATTTCCATGCACTCGCAGGCGCTGCGCTCGCGCGACGAGGACGTCGTCGACTTCGCGGATGCCTGGACGTTGTGCGCGGATCGCCGCGCCGGCCGCAAGACTCCGTTACGCGGGCGCGATCACAAGATCCTGCTGTACGACACCCTGCCGCTGCTCGGCCAGCAACTGCAGCGCCTGCTGCAGACGTTTCCCGAAACGCAGGTGCGCTGGTGGTTCTATGACGATTTCGCAAGCGATCCGGCGCAAATCTACCGCGAGGTATTGGCGTTCCTCGACGTGGAGCACGACGGTCGCGACGCGTTTCCGCTGGTAAATCCGCGCCGGCACGCGCGCTCGCAATCGCTGGCGCAGTTCACGCAAAAGACGCCGAAACCGCTGGTCCGCGCCGCGATGTACGCCAAACGGCGGATAGGCATCCAGCGCCTGGGCTTACTGGACGCGCTGCGCAGCGTCAACTTCGTGCGCGGGAAACAGGCGATCGCGCCTGCGCTGATGGAGGAAATGCGCGTGCATTTCACGCCGGACATCCGGCTGCTGGAATCGATCACGGGCCGAAGCCTGGCCCACTGGCGAGGCGCCGCGGCATGAAACTGGTGTTGGTCATTCCTTCACTCGATGGTGGCGGCGCCGAGCGCGTGATGACCGCGCTCGCCAACGCCTGGGTGAACGATGGCCACACGGTCACGCTGGTCACGCTCGCCGCGGGCCTGGACGACAAGTACAAGCTGGACGCGGCGGTGCGGCGCGTCGCCCTGGATGTGACCGCGCGCTCGGCGACCGCGGTGGACGCCATCGGTCACAACCTGACCCGTATCCGCGCACTCCGCCGCGAAATCAATCTTGCCGAACCCGATGCGGTGGTCAGTTTCCTCACCCGCACCAACGTGCTGGTGTTGATCGCGGCTGGAAAATTGCGCGGGCGCGTGATCGTTTCCGAACGCAGCGCGCCGGGCGCGCGCTGGGTCGGCGGCGTGTGGCGCGCGCTGGCGCGCCCGCTGTACCGTCGCGCCGCGGCGGTGGTGGCGCAGACCCGCCGTTGCGCCGACCAACTGGAAGCGCTGGTCGGGTGCGCGGTGGAAGTCATTCCGAATCCGGTGGCGCCGGCTTCAGAATGCGATAGCGCAACGGGCGCGCCGGCAGGCGACTCCGATGGCAAGACCGTTCTGGCGGCGGGCCGACTCGTGCCCAAGAAGGGCTTCGATCTGTTGATCGCCGCGTTCGCGCAGGTCGCGCAGCGCCATCCGGGGTGGCGGCTGGAAATCGTGGGTGAAGGCCGCTTGCGCAAGACACTCGAGCGAGCGATCGGCGATCACCGCCTTGCGGACCGCATCACGTTGCCCGGCTTCAACAACAACGTGCGCGAAAGGATGCGGCGTGCCGATCTTTTCGTGCTGCCGTCGCTGATCGAAGGGTTTCCCAATGCGCTGATGGAGGCGATGGCCGAAGGCAAGGCGTGCATCAGTTTCGATTGCGAAATGGGTCCGCGCGAACTGATCACGCATGGCGAAAACGGCTGGCTGGTGCCGACCGGCGACACCCGCAGCCTGGCGGTCGCGCTCGACCTGCTGATGCAGGACGACGCGCTGCGCGCGGAACTCGGCGCGCGCGCGCGCGAGGTGTGCGATCTCTATTCGACCAGCGAGATCCTCGGCCGCTGGGACGCGCTGCTGGCACGGATCGCGGCCGCACCTGTCCCGCACACGGCGGCGGCGAGGCGCACGGTATGAACGTCGTGCCATCCGATTTCGTTGCGCCGCCGCGCCCCATTGCGGAAGGAGTCACCGAAGCGGGTGAAGGCAATCCGCGCATCCTGTTCCTGATCCGCTCGTTCGCGCGCGGCGGCGCGCAGCGACAACTGGTGACGCTGGCGACCGCGCTGCATCGCTCCGGCTGGGATGTTTCGGCGGCGTGTTTTTATGCGGGCGATGCGTTCCAGCGCGAGCTGGAAGAAGCCGGCGTGCCGGTGATCGACCTGCGCAAGCGCGGACGCTGGGATGTGTTCGGATTCCCGTGGCGGCTGTGGCGCGTCTTTCGCACGACCGACGCCGACGTCGTGCACGGTTACCTCACCGTCGGCAACCTGCTGGCGTTGCTGGCAAAGACGGCGCATCGGCGCACACGCGTGGTGTGGGGCGTGCGTTCGGCCTACATGGATCGCGATCGCTACGACTGGATGGCGCGCCTGACTTTCCGCTTCAGTTGCGCATGTGCGCGAATGGCGGACCTCGTGATCGTCAATTCCGATGCAAGCGGCAGGCACCACGCCACGTTGGGCTACCCGCGCGAGCGGATGCGCGTGATTCCGAACGGCATCGATACGCGGCGTTTCAGCTTCGATGCCGTGGCGCGCGCGCGGCTGCGCCAGGCATGGCGGATTCCCGACGGCGCGTTGCTGGTCGGCCTGGTGGGCCGGCTCGATCCGATGAAGGACCACCCGACGTTCCTGAAAGCGGCCGCGAAACTCGCGGCCCGCGACGCGCGCTGGCACTTCGTGTGCGTCGGCGAAGGCAAGGCGGACTACGCGGCGTCGCTCGTGACACAGGCGGCCGCGCTGGGCCTGCAGGATCGCCTGACCTGGGCCGGCCCGCGCGGCCACATGCCAGCGGTCTACAGCGCGTTGGACCTGCTGGCATCCACCTCATACGGCGAAAGCTTTCCCAACGTGATCGCCGAAGCGATGGCCTGTGGGCGGCCGTGCGTGGTGACCGACGTCGGCGACTCCGCGCGGATCGTCGGCGACTGCGGCGCGGCCGTCGCGGCCCACGACCCGTCAGCGTTCGCCGCCGCCGTCGAGGGCATGCTGCCGATGCTGACGGACGACCAGGCGGTGCATGCGATGCACGCCGCGGCGCGCGCGCGCATCGTCGAAACGTATTCGCTGGAGGCGCTGCTGGGCAACTCCAGGGCGGCGTTCAAGGCGGTTTGCGCGAATTGCAGGACGACCTGATGGCCATGTCCGTCCAGCCCTTCCCGGTCGGCCAGCTGATCTGGCCCGCGATCGCGATCATGGTGATCGGGTTCCTGGTATCGCTCGCCTACACGCACCGGGCGGGTCTCAGCCTCGGCGTAGCCGCGCTGAAGTCGGGATTGTTCCTGATCTATTTCGGTTTCCTGTTCGACGGCACGTTCACGTTCCTCGACGACTGGAAGTACCTGCGCTTCGGCGAGGAACTGGTGCAGAACGGGGTCGGCATCTTCAACCTGATGCACAACTACGACTACGTCCGCAGCACCGTCAAAAGCGCCAACCTTTTCTACTACGTGTACGACGCGACCGCACTGGTGATTTTCGGGCACGGCTATTTCGCACCGGTCGCAGCCAACGTCCTCCTGACCTTCATCGCGGCCGGCATGCTGACAAAGGCTGCGCGACTGGGGCTAGGCATGGGCCGGCGCGCCAGCATCGGCCTGTTCGTGTTCCTCGCGCTCAGCCCCTCGCTGCTGGCGTGGTCCACAGTCGCCAACCTGAAGGACATCCTGGTTGCGACCGGAACCGCGGGCATCGTGTATGCCGTGGCACTGGTCGAAACCGGCAAGCCCAAACGCGCGGTGATGGTCACGATTCTCTGCGGGCTGATACTGGCACTCACACGCTTCTACGTGCCGCTGATGCTGGGTGCCGCGTTCGGGATCGTCCTGCTGGCTTCGCGCCGCGGGCGCCGCAGTCCGTGGCTGTGGCTGGCCGGAATCGTCGCGCTGGCGGTCGTGGTACACGAACTCGGACACGGCAGCATCGGCGGCGCGATCCACCAGTTCCGCTCGCGACTTTCCGATCCGGTGATGGGCGTCCTGCGCTTCGTGCTGACGCCGATTCCGTTCCACACGCAACCGCAGTACGCGTTCCTCAACCTGCCACAGGTGTTCTTCTGGGCGATGCTGCCGCTGCAAATCTACGGGATCGTGTCGGTGTGGCGACTCAGGAAGATGACGGGCCGGTTCATGGTCATCTACTTCGTGATGATGACGCTGCTGTACGGCGCATTCCCGACCCTGCAGGGACCGCGCCACCGCGTGCAGATCGACGGGCTGATCGTGATCTTCCAGTACGTGGGCATCCTCGCGCTGGTGCGGAGCCGCTTCAGGAAGAAGCGGCGTTATTTCCTCACGGAAGCGCAGCCGCCACCGGACCCGGCGGAGCGCATCCACCACGGCACCTTCCCCGTCGCCTGAGAGACATCCCATGCACGATAAGCGCAAGCGGCTCGGCCCCGGCAAGGCCTGCGAAACGATCGCCCCCGCGTACGTACCCGGAGACTTCGCCGCGCCGGCACGCGACAGGAATTCGCGCGCATGAAAATCTGCCACGTCATCACCGGGCTCGGGACGGGCGGCGCGCAGGCGGCGCTGTACCGGCTGGTGCAGACGCTGCGTCCGCCCGAGTTCGAACACGTGGTGATCACGCTCGGCGCAGAAGACAGCATGAGCGCGATGTTCGCGGACGCGGCCGAGTTGCATCACCTCGCGATGCATCGCGGTCGCCTGCTGCCGCATGAAGTGCTGCGGCTGCGGCGGATGCTGCGCGCCGGCCACTATGACGTGATCCAGAGCTGGATGTACCACGCCAACCTGATGGCCGCGATGGCCGGCTGGGGCGAGGCCACGCCGGTGGTGTGGAACATCCGTCATTCGCTGCACGCGTTGTCGTACGAAAAGCGCGCCACGCGCTGGGTGATCCGCGCGGGCGCACGGCTGTCGCGACGCCCGGTGCGGATCATCTTCAACGCGGCGGTGAGCCGCGCCCAGCACGTCGCATTCGGTTACGACGACGCGCGTTCCGTGGTGATCCCGAACGGCTTCGATACCGCGGAGTTCGCGCCGCGCACCGCCGAACGTGCACGCGTGCGCGCCGAGCTGGACATTCCGGCCGACGTGCTGGCTGTGGGCCTGGTGGCGCGCGTGCATCCGATGAAGGACCACGCCACCTTCCTGCAGGCAGCGAAACGCTTCGGCGAAATGCATCCCCATTCGGTTTTCGTGCTGGTGGGCGAGGGCGCCGACGCCGCGAATCGGGAACTCGGCGCGTTGATCGACCGACTGGACCTGCGCGATCGCGTGCGGCTGTGCGGGCGGCGCAGCGACATTGCGGCGATCGACAACGCGCTGGACATCGCCGCTTCGTCGTCCGCATGGGGCGAAGCCTTTCCCAACGCCACGGCGGAAGCGATGGCGTGCGGCGTGCCTTGCGTGGTGACGGACGTCGGCGATGCGCCGGCGATCGTGGACGACACCGGCGAAGTGGTGCCACCGCGCGACCCGGTCGCGCTCGGCGATGCGTGGGCGAGACTGGCCGCGCTCGGCGCCGGAGCGCGGCGCGCGCTCGGACAGCGTGCCCGCGCGCGCGTGATCCAGCATTACGCCATCGACGCTGGTGCGCGCCAGTACGCCAACCTCTACCAAGCCATTGCGGGATCGTCATGCGCCACTCATTGACCTTCCCCTTCGGGCGCGATCGATCGCGGCGCCACACCTACGCCGTCGCTGCCGCGATGGCCCGCCGCACTCTCACCGGAACCTGAACAAATGTGTGGAATAGCCGGATTCTGGGACAGCACCCATCAATCTCGCGCAGACGACGCGGGCGCGGTGCTGCGGCGCATGACGCGCGCGATTCGCCACCGCGGACCGGACGACGAAGGATTCTTTCAGGATCCGGCGGCCGGCATCGCGCTGGGCCATCGCCGCCTTTCGGTGATCGATCTTTCGCCGGAGGGCCACCAGCCAATGGTCTCGGCCAGCGGCCGTTTCGTGATCATCTACAACGGCGAGATCTACAACCATCGCGCACTGCGGCAGGAACTCGTAAAACTCGGTTCCGCGTTCCGCGGGCATTCCGACACCGAGGTGATCCTGGCCGCGATCGAGCAGTGGGGGCTCGACCAGGCCCTGAAGCGCTTCATCGGGATGTTCGCCTTCGCCTTGTGGGATCGTCGCGAACGCGCGTTGTCGCTGGTGCGCGATCGTCTCGGCATCAAGCCGCTGTATTACGGTTGGGTCGGTACGCGCCTGGTGTTCGCGTCGGAACTGAAAGCCATGACGGCGATACCCGGCTTCGACAACCCGATCGATCGCGGCGCACTGTGCCTGCTGCTGCGCCACGACTACATCGCGGCGCCCCATTCCATTTACGCGGGCATACGCAAACTGCAGCCGGGCACGATACTCACGCTGTCGGCCAGTGACATGTCGAAGGCGCCGGCGGACGAATCCCTGCTGGCCGCGAACACACGTGCGTTCTGGTCGGCACGTGAAGTCGCCATCGCCGGCATGGCCGATCGCCCGCACCTGTCCGACGCCGAATCGATCGGGGAACTGGACCGCCTGCTGCGCGACGCGGTGGCACTGCGCATGGAAGCGGACGTTCCGCTGGGCGCGTTTCTTTCCGGCGGCATCGATTCCTCGCTGGTAGTCGCCCTGATGCAGGCGCAGTCCCTGCGCCCGGTGCAGACGTTTTCGATCGGCTTCCGCGAAAAGGGTTTCGACGAGGCGGTGCACGCGCGCGCGGTCGCGAAACATCTCGGCACTGACCATCACGAGCTGTATGTCACCGCGCAGGACGCGCTCGACGTGGTGCCGCAATTGCCCGGCATGTTCGACGAACCGTTTTCCGATTCCTCGCAGATCCCCACTTTCCTAGTCTCACAAATGGCGCGACGCCATGTCACGGTCAGCCTTTCCGGCGATGGGGGTGACGAATTGTTCGGCGGCTATCGTCGCTACTTCGCGGGCCGCAAGATCGAACGGAACTTGAGCCGCGTGCCGGTTGCGCTGCAGCGCGCCGCGGCACGTTCGCTGTCGCGCCACCCCGGGTTCTACGCATCCATGCTCGCCGGCGTCAACGCCTGCCTGCCATCGGGCATGAAAATGCGCCGACCGCGCGCCAAGGTTGCGGTACTGGCGCGAATGCTGGAGGCCGGCTCGCAGGATGAACGTTACCGGCTGATGATGTCGCACCATCGGCATCCGGCAGACGTGGTGCTGCGCGCCCGAGAGCCTGCAGCGTCGATCGGCAACCCGGTGACCGTGGCGGATACGGACGGGCTCATCGAACGGATGATGTTCAACGATCTCGTCACGTATCTGCCCGGGGACATCCTCGCCAAGGTCGATCGCGCCAGCATGGCGGTGAGCCTGGAAGCGCGGGTGCCTTTGCTCGATCACCGCGTGGTGGAGTTTTCCTGGCGCGTGCCGAGCGGACAGAAGGTTCGCGGCGGCAAGGGCAAATGGCTGCTGCGACAGGTGTTGTATCGCTACGTGCCGCAATCGCTGATGGATCGCCCGAAGCAGGGTTTCGGCGTACCGATCGGCGCATGGCTGCGCGGTCCGCTGCGCGACTGGGCGGAAGATCTGCTGGACGAGCGGCGGCTGCGCGAGCAGGGCTATTTCGAACCCGGACAGGTCAGGCAACTCTTGGATCGACACCTTTCCGGCAATGCGGATGAAGGCGCGCGCCTCTGGGACGTGCTGATGTTCCAGGCGTGGCTGGTGGAAGCCGGACGTCGGTCGTTGCCGCGGCACGACGTGGTCGCAGCATGAATGAACAGGTCGCCACGCGCGTGGATGCATCGCCCGCCAAGGAAGACGCGGGATGGATCGACGCGCTCGCGTTCACGCCGCGCAAGCAATCCTGGGTGGCCTGTTCCGGGGATCGCTTCTACAAACTGTTCCGCCGCAGCGACGATCCCGCCCGCGACTGGCTCGACGGCGCGTGCATCGAAGATGCCCGACGCGAACACGACGACATGCAACTGCTGCATTGCTTCGGTGAAGACGCCTGCGCACCGCTGCAGCGGGACCATGGCTGCGTCGTGTACCCGAGGTTATCCGGTCCGGATTTACGCGAGATGCTGCTGCGGCACGATGTCGGCAAAACCGAGCGTGCCTCGGCGCTGCGCGATGCACTGTCCTTGCTGGCGCAACTGCATGGTGCGGATGCCGATGCGATCTCGCGCTACCCGCTGAAGGACTATCGGGCGGACGGCCATCTGCGCCCGGATGCCGAGGTGCTGCAGCGAATCGACGACCGCCCGCGCACGCTGTGCATCGAAGGCTTCGAAGTACGCAATTTCAGGTTCGACCAGCGTCGTCGTGCGTGGATGTTTTTTGATCCGCAAGTCGTGTCGCGCGGCGTCCCGGAAAACGATATCGCGCGGTTCATCGTTTCACTGTTGATGGTTAACTGGGGTAAAGGCGGTTCGCCCACAATATGGAAAGACTTTCACGTTGGCGATTTGGTGTCGGCCTACGAGCGCGCCGCATCGCATTCGACCGATCCGATATTGTTGAACCATTTTCTGCACGAAACGATCGCAATGAGACGGCATTTTGCGGAAAGGGCCTTGAGCGCGCTGCACGGTGTGTCGCGAATCCTTGGACGGCCGTATTTGTCTGCCTATTTCCTGCAGCTCGAGAAGTGGGTCGCCAGAAATGAACTTTGATTACGAGCGCGACACCCGCGCGTTCTATCAGGATGAAGCCACAGCGCAGCGCTACCACGACATGTTCATGCCGCGCAGCGGCTGGCGCAATCTTCCCTCGCGGGTGGTGGCGGGACGCGAGCGCCGGGTGGTGAAGGGCCTGCTGGAGCGGGTGCCGCACCGCAGTGCGCTGGACATTCCCTCGGGCACCGGAAAACTCGCCGGCGTGTTCGCGTCATTGGGAACCCGCGTGCTGGCCTCCGACATTTCTCCGAGCATGTTGAAGCGCGCAGAGGCCGAATTTTCCCGCGTCGGGCATCCGGACGTGAACTTCCAGGTGGCCGACGCCGCGGAGCTGGGCGAGTTCGCCGACGCGGCGTTCGACGTGGTGGTGTGCCTGCGGTTGTTGCACCGGGTGCCTTCGCGACTGCGTACGCGCATGCTTGCGGAACTCGCGCGGGTCGCACCGCACGCGATCGTTTCGTACGGCATCGAAAACGGATATCACAAGTTGCGGCGAAGAACCCGTGCCGCGATCTTCGGTGGGCAGAAGGACACGCTCTGCTTCTGTCCCGTCACCGAGGCGCTCGCGGAGCTGCAGCCGCATTTCGACGTCGTGGCGAAAACGTGGATCGCCGCGGCGGTTTCCCAGGAATTGATTTTCCTGCTGAGGTCGAAGCCGCAACGTGCGAACGGCGGCGATTAGCCCTCGTTCGCATCGATGGAGTCGCGCGGCTCCGCAACATTCTTCGCCCTTGCCCGGCGCACGTCGCGCAAGGCCCGGACCGCCGAGGACCGGCGGAAGGAGTGTGCAAGATGCAAGGAGGAGCGCATCGGTTTTCCCTCAAGGCCGCGGGACTTGCGGCACTGCTGGCGCTGGCGGCCGGCCCGTGGCAGCCCGCCTTGGCTGCCGGCCCGAAACTGCTGATGTTCGATGGCGTCGATTTCCGCTCGCAGACCAACGCGCAGCAGGCGGCCTACTGGGGTCAGACGGTCGGCGTGCAGGGCTTCTTTCTGAAAAACGTGATGGATGACTGGAAGGAAGACGTCAGAACGGATCCGAAAAGCCCGCTGTGGCAGAACGTCGCCCGGTTCCAGTCCACCTATGCAGCGGCCGGCGTAACCGACAACTTCATCAAGGTCGCGCTTTACAAGCCGCACGACTGGAACAACAAGAAGGACAACGACGCAGTCGTCACGCGTTTCAAGCACGCCGCGATGCTGGCGAAGTACGCCGGGCTGAAAGGCATCGCGCTGGATCTGGAACCCTACACGCCCACCTGGGGCGGACCCGCGGCCGGCCCGGAGTCCGCGACGATCGTCGAGCAGGAAGGGCGCGCGATCGGCGAGGCCATGCACAGTGCCTATCCCGGCATGACGCTGATCATCCTGCCGGACGTCATCGATCAGAGCCAGGCCTACGCGACGCTGTTGCAGCGGATCAAGTCGGGCGTCCACAAGTTGAAAGCCGGCCGGAAGGTGCTGGGCTATGACCGCTACGACTTGGCCGTGCCGTTCGTGAAGGGGCTGTTGTCCGTGGGTTGGAGCCATGTCGCGATCGGCATGGAGCAGACCTACAGCCGTTACGCGCAGGGCATGCAGCCCTCGGTGGAACGGACCGAAGGTGACTACGCCCGATTGATGGGGAAGAGCGCGGCCGCGATGCACCTCACCGGCGCGCCCGGCCTGTGGCCGCTCGGTCCCACCAGGATGGACAAATCCGCGCGCGAGAAACCCGCGAAATTCGAGGAACGCCTGAGGGCAGCCTACGCGGCGGCCAGCCAATATGTCTGGATCTACGGCCACGGCAGTGCCTGGCAGACCGACGGCCCGTACGCGGCCGGTCCGGTGACGTCCGAGTTCAACCAGTTCACGGATGTGGTCCATCGCGTGGAGACGAGTTGCGGGAAATGACCGCATCGGGTGACCGCATGTCCAAGATCATCCTTTTCGCCAATACCGACTGGTACCTCTACAACTTCCGGCGCTCGCTGGCGCTGGCGGTGCGCGCGGCGGGGCACAACGTCCTGCTGATTTCGCCACCCGGCGAATACGGCGCGCGCTTCCGCGACCTCGGCCTGCGCTGGGAACCGTTGCCGGCGATGGATCGTCGCAGCCTGAACCCGCTGCGCGAACTGCGTGCGCTCGCGGAATTGTTCGCGCTGTTCAGACGCGAACAGCCGGAGCTGGTGCACAACTTCACCATCAAGTGCGCGGTGTACGGTTCGATCGCTGCGATGCTGACCGGGGTGCCGGCACGCATCAACGCGGTCGCGGGGCTCGGCTACGTTTTTGCCAGCAACGAACGGCGCGCACGGCTGCTGCGACCTGTCGTGCGTGCGCTGATGCGGTTCGCGTTGCGCGGTCGGCGTGCGCGGTTGATCCTGCAGAACCACGACGACGCGCGGATGTTTCTCGACCACGGCTTGATCGAGGACGCCCGTGTGCGCGTGATCGCCGGCTCCGGTGTGGATTGCAACCGGTTCGTGCCGCGGACGCGCACGCGCAACGATCCGCCACGCGTGCTGCTCGCCGCGCGGCTGTTGTGGGAAAAAGGCGTCAAGGAATATGTGCAGGCGTCGCGCACGTTGCGCGCGCAAGGCCGGCGGATTCGCTTCCTGCTTGCCGGTGCTTCCGATCCCGGCAATCCCGCCGCGGTGCCGGAAGCCGCCGTGCGCAGCTGGGTCGATGAAGGCATCGTCGAATGGATCGGGCACGTCGACGACATGCCGGCGTTGTTCGCGTCCAGCGACGTTTTCGTGCTGCCGAGCTATTACCGCGAAGGCCTGCCGAAATCGCTGATCGAGGCCGCTGCCTGCGCGACACCCTTGATCACCACCGACATGCCCGGCTGTCGCGATGTCGTCATCGATGGCGTCGACGGATTGATCGTGCCGCCTCGCGATGCCGATGCCCTGGGCACGGCCATCGCGCGCCTGCTGGATGCGCCGGAACTGGCACGCAAGTTGGGCTTGGCGGCGCGCGCGAAGACGCTGGCGGCGTTCGACGAACGGATCGTGATCCGCCGCACCCTGGAAACCTACGAAGAGGTGCTGGACGGTCCCCGCGCCGTCGAGGCCACCATTTAGAAACTTCTGGAACCCACGGAGTGACGCGCCGATGCCTGCAGTCGTTCACGGCATCCATCCCATTGGTGCCGCTTCTTCAGTCGCGTCTGTTCTTCAAAGCCTGCCCGGAAGGCTCTGGTCGAAAGCGGATGGCCGGCCGCGAGGTGGCGCGGACGCGGACGGGCCGCACCACCGCGTCCGGCGATTGGATCAGTGCGGCCTGCTGGCGTTCGAGGTGCGTAGTGAAGGCGCCGTACATCGCCGCCATCATCACGAACGCGACGAGGTTCGCAATCGCGCCCAGTTCCGCATGGATGACCACGCCCACGAACGGCAGCACGATGGAAAAACCGACCAGGTACACGAGCGTGCGGCGCGGCCCCATCCCCGCGTTCATTAGCAGGTGGTGGATATGCGTGCGGTCGGGGGTGAACGGCGACACGCCGCGTTTCAGTCGGCGGTAGATCACCGCCAGCGTGTCCATCACCGGCAGCGCCACGCACCACAACACCAGGCCCGGCGAAATGTGCCGCGGCGTGCTCTGGCTCAAAGCGATCAGCGTCCACGCGATCACGTAGCCCAACACCACGCTGCCCGAATCGCCGAGGAACACCTTGGCCTTCTTGCCCAGCAGACCCAGGTTCGCCATCAGGAACGGATACAGCGCCGCGGCCAGCAACAGCACGATCACGGTGAGCGGCGCGGGCATGTCCGGCGCCATCAACAGGGCAATCGCCCCGGTGCTCACCAGCGCAAGGCAGCCCGCCAATCCATCGATGCCATCCATCAGGTTGAACGCATTGATGAGGCCGATCACGGCGAGCACCGTAAACGGGATGCCCAGCCAGCCGAGTTTCAGTTCGTAGCCGTGCAACACGCCGAGCGAGTGCACGTAAGTGCCCGTCGTGGCAATCACGATCAGGATTGCCACGACCTGCACGACCACGCGTACGCTCACGCGCAGTTGATAACGATCGTCGAGCGCGCCGAGAGCGACCAGAACGCACGCCGTGGCCAACACGACGTCGTCGAATTTCTGGGCCGACCCGAGGAATCGCTGACCGAGCCACAACCACCCGGCGAGCATGCCCATGAAGATCGCGAGGCCGCCCACCAGCGGGGTGGCGAAGGCATGTCGCTTTCGCTTATCCGGGTGATCGAGCAATCCCACCGGCTTGCTGATGGGAACCAGCACGCACAATCCAAGCGCGGAGGCACCGATCGATACCAAACATGCCGACAGAACCGTGTGTGCCGCAGATATCATCCTTGTACGTCTCGGCTGGCTGAGTGGACAGTATGGGCGGCCGCATAAAACACGCGCTGAATATTTCAATGATTTTTCTTTAATCAATCTGAATGCTCGACCATTTATATAATTGAATGCTATGTGAATATCACGCGCAATCATCCTGTGATTCGGTTGATTATGCGGCTGAATGCGAATCGCCCTGCGCGTTCGTGACTGTACGACCTGCAACAGGGCTCGTGTCGGTGCAAGCGAGGTGATCTCGCGTTGCACCTTTCGTGAGCCGCGTACCTGCGCGGCACGGATATTGCTTGTATGCTGGGCCCCATGGGACGGGGGATTGCTTGGGGAAGGATCCTGGCTTGCTCGCCCGGCCTGCCGCATCCGCCGCGGGAATCCCCGGCCGCGAGGTAACGACAGTGACAATCACCGACATCGGCATTCTGCTCATCGTGCTGTGTATTTCCCTTTGGGCAATCATGGCTGCCCTGCATCGGCACACCGTTCAGCTGGAAGCCCTGAAATCGCAGATGCAGGAATTGCTGAAAGCACGGGAAATGGGCGGTAGCGCTTCTTCAACGGAAGCCGGCCCCTCCGCGCCGTACGACCGGATGGCTTCGTCGGCGCATGCTCCCGCGAAGTCCGCGTCGGCCATGACGGCGAGACAGTCCGTCGTGAAGTAACCCCGCGCCGGGTTGCGCCGCGCCCCATCGGGGATCGTGCCTGTCGGCACTTGGCCCGTCGAGTGACCGGGTGTAGGTTCGCGGGATCGTCTCGTCCGGAGGTGCGCGATGAAGTTTCCTCGTCCCGGCCTGCTGTTGCTCGCTGCACTCTTCACCGCCGCTTGCGCGCCCTCGGCTGCGGCCAAGCCGCCGCCTGCGTCGGCCGCCGCCTCCGAAAACACGCGCATCGAACACATTCTCGCGCAGCGCGCGAAGGTCAAGCAGATCCCGGCGGTGGCCCTTTCCTACGATGGCCAGCATCTGGCGTGGGTGGTTGCGCACGATGAGCAGACCGAGTTGATGCTGGGCTCGTGGAACGGACAGAACGCGCACTCGATCGCGATTCCCGGCGATTGCCGCGAAGAGGACCTCCGCTGGGCGCCGCGCTGGAACGTGTTGGCGGTGCTGACCCGTTGCAGGGTCGATCCCTCCAATACCAAGCCGATCCAGGGCGCGATCTGGCTGATCGACGTGAATGCCGGCAAGCCGCCGCGCAAGCTCGCGGACCTGGACGGTTTCGCCGAAGGCATGCAGTGGAGCCGCGACGGCAAGCGCATCGCGTTCCTGTTCGTGCCGGGTGCGACGCGGCTACCGGCCGCCACCGCGTCGGGCAATCCGCGCGTGGGCGTGATCGGTGACACCGACGTGCAGGTGCAATACGTGGCCAGCATCGACGTCTCGGGTGGCAAACCGGAACTGCTGACGCCGGACGGACTGTACGTGTACGAATTCCGCAACTCGTCGACCGGCAACCGCATTGCCTACACCGCCGCGCCGCCGCCCGGCGACAACAATTGGTGGACGGCGAAGCTGTACGTGCAGGAGGCGAAAGCAGGCGCGGCGCCGCGGGAGATCGTCGACCCGGGTGCGGTCAAGGGTTCCCTGCATGGCTTGCAGATCGCGCTGCCGCGATGGTCGCTCGATGACGCGCGCATCCTGTTCATCGGCGGCCTGATGAGCGATCGCGGCGCGACCGGCGGAGACATTTACAGCGTGCCCGCCTCGGGCGGCGCGCCAGTGAACCTGACCCAAGGCGTGAAGGTGACGCCGTCGTGGTTCACGTTCCTCGATGCCCGCTCGCTGCTGGTGAACCAGATCGCCAAGGGCAAGGTGCAGGTCACCGAGTACACGTTGTCCGGCAACCGTGCGCGTCAAACCCGCACGTGGTTCACGTCGCCCGGGGTGCTGGGCGACGGACGGGCCGCACTGTCCATTTCGCTGTCGGACAAGTCGCCGCGCCGGATCGCCTACGCGGCCGAGTCATTCGATCATCCGCCCGAGGTGCACGCGGGCCAGCTCACGACCGCGCCACCGCCGGCGGTCACTTCGATCAATGCCGGGCTTTCGCACGACTGGGGCAAGGCCGAATCCGTGGAGTGGAACAGTGGCGGCACTCAGGTGCAGGGCTGGCTGATGTACCCGGCCGATTACGACGCCCACAAAAAGTACCCGATGATCGTGTACGTGCATGGCGGTCCGTCGTGGGCCCATCTTCCGAGCTGGGGCAACAACGCCAACGCGTATTCCCAGTTCGGCTATTTCGTGCTGATGCCCAATCCGCGTGGCAGCCTCGGTGGCGGCGAGCAATTCGCGCAGGCCATCCGCAACCAGATGGGCTATGGCGATCTCGACGACATCCTCGCGGGTGTGGGCAAGGTCGAGAAGATGTTGCCCATCGACGACGACCGCTTGGGCCTGACCGGCTGGAGCTATGGCGGCTTCATGAGCATGTTCGCGCCGACGCGCACGAACCGCTTCAAGGCGATGGTGGCGGGCGCCGGCATCTCCAACTGGCAGAGCTACTACGGCCAGAACCAGATCGACCAATGGATGATCCCGTTCTTCGGCGCATCCTTGTACGACGACCCCGGCGCCTATGCGAAGAGTTCGGCGATCAATTTCATCAAGCGCACGAAAACGCCTGCCCTGATCGTCGTCGGCGAACGCGACGAGGAATGTCCCGCGCCGCAGTCGTTCGAATACTGGCACGCGCTCAAAACACTGGGCGTGCCGACCACGCTGGTGGTGTACGCGAACGAGGGCCACCACATCGCGCAACCGAAGAACCAGGAGGACATCATGCGTCGGTCGCTCGACTGGTTCGGCAAGTATCTGGCCCCTGGCGGCACGCACTGAGAGCCGCGTCGACGCCCATCCCCGCTCAGGGCTGTGCGCCGCCTCGAGGATCGGCGGGCTTGGATCTGCGAGTTCGCCGCTCCAACCTTCCGCCTGCCCGCGCGGTCAGGCTGCAGGCGGATCCTTCCGTCGGGTGCGGGATACACCCGTGAGAATGCCGAGGCCGAGGATCACCACCGCACCCACCACGATCCATTGCGTCGGCACATGGGCGAGCCAGGCGCCGTAACCGAGGCCGATGATCACGATCAGCGTGCCGACCAGATAAAGCGCGAATGACATGGGCCGCCTCCTGAAGGTGGACCACACTATCGTCCAGTGTCGATGCGAAGACGGCGTGAACGCCGCTCAGAACAGCTCGCCTTGCGGACCTGCCGGCCGCGGCGCAATGAAGCGGGACACGTCCAACTGCAGGGTGCGGGTGCGGGCGAACCCGTATCTTCGGCACGCCACTTCGAAACGCCGGCGCAGCAGGTCGGCAAGCGGCCCTTGCCCGCGCATCCGGGTGCGAAAGTCGGAATCGTAGTCGCGCCCGCCGTTCATCTGCTGCACCAGGCTCATCACGTGTTCGGCACGTTGCGGCACGTGGATCGAAAGCCATTCGCGAAACAACGTCTTCAATTCCCATGGCAAGCGCAGCACCGTATAGCCGGCCATGCTGGCGCCGGCCTCCGCGGCGCATTCCAGCACCGCTTCCATGTCGCGATCGTTCAGCGCCGGGATGATCGGCGCCACGAGCACGCCGACGGGTACGCCCGTCTCCGTCAACGCACGGATCGCCTGCAAGCGGCGATGGGGTGCCGACGCGCGCGGTTCCAGTTTCGAGGCCAATCGGTTGTCGAGTGAATTGACCGACACGAACACGCGTACCAGTTGCTCGCGCGCCATCGGTGCGAGCAGGTCGAGGTCGCGTTCCACCAGCGCGTTCTTGGTGACGATGGTGCAGGGATGCCGGCATTCCGCCAGCACTTCGAGCGCTGCGCGCGTCAGCCGCCATTTCTTCTCGATCGGCTGATACGGATCGGTATTGCTGCCGATGTTGATGGGCTTAGGCACGTAACCCGGCTTCGACAACTCCGCACGCAGCACCTCGGCGAGATTGGACTTGGCGCGGATCTTCGTTTCGAAATCCAGTCCCGGCGACAAGTTGAGGTAACTGTGCGAGGGCCGCGCGAAGCAATAGATGCATCCATGCTCGCAGCCGCGGTACGGATTCATCGCCTGCTCGAACACGATGTCGGGCGAATCGTTGCGCGTGATCACGCTGCGCGCGCGTTCTTCGGTGACCTCGGTGCGCGGGCGGGGCGCGGCCTCGTCCAGCAATGCGCTCTGCCAGCCGTCGTCCTCGGCATGATGGCGCACGCTTTCGAAGCGTCCCTCCGGATTGGAGGCGGCGCCGCGACCTTTGATGCGCGCGGGCGGCATGGCTTGCACCCGGGCAGCATACGCTGCCTCGTCTCGGCACCTGCGACAGCCAAATCTCTGCTCTATGTCCGGCGATACCTGCGCCGTTTGCGACCACGACTCGCCGGTACGCTCACTGGCAGGCCATCGGCCTTGCGCTCGCAAAACGATTCCGGTGACATGTTAGTGGCCTTGAGTAGTCAATCAACGGGAATCTATGATGAAGAAACGACTGATGGGGTTGGCCGGCGCGATTTCGCTGGCTTTGGTGGCAGGCGGCGCATGCGCCGCGTCCAACGAGGCGAACGTCACGCACGCGACGCTGGACAATGGCCTGCGCGTGGTGATCGTGCGCGACACGCTGGCGCCGGTGGTGACGACCGAGATGAACTATCTGGTCGGCAAGAGCGAGGCGCCGAAAGGTTTCCCGGGTACGGCACATGCGGTCGAGCACATGATGTTCCGTGGCGCGCCGGGCTTGAGCAAGGACCAGCTTGCCGCGATCGCGGCCAACATGGGCGGCGCGTTCAACGCCGACACGACCTGGGGTGTCACGCAGTATTACTTCATGACGCCTTCGCAAAACGTGGACGTCGCCTTGCACGTGGCGGCGCTGCGCATGCGCGGCGCGGACATGAGCCAGAAGGAGTGGGACAAGGAGCGCGGCGCGATCGAGCAGGAAGTTGCACGCGACAATTCCAATCCGGGCTTCAAGATGAGCGAGCAGTTGCTCGCGCAGATGTTCGCGGGCACGCCGTACGCGGAAACGCCACTCGGCACGCGGCCTTCGTTCGACAAGACCAGCGCGGCGATGCTGAAGCAGTTCCACGACGCATGGTACGCGCCGAACAATGCGATCCTGGTGATTGCGGGCGATGTCGACCCCGCCACGACGCTCACGAAGGTGAAAACCGATTTCGGCGACATTCCGCGCAAGACGTTGCCAGCGCGCCCGACGTTCGATTTCCAACCGGTACAGGCGCGCAGCATCAAGTTGCCGAGCGATTACCCCTTCGGCCTCGCGTTGATCGCGTTTCGTTCACCCGGCCTGCGCGCGGACGACTACGCGACGGCGCTGGTGTTGAGCGGCGCGATGGGTTCGCAACGCGCGGCGCTGGCCGGCATGCGCTATGACGGCAGCGCACTATTCGGCGGTTACTTCGGTTCGCCGCTGGAACACGCAGGCATCGATTACGCGATGGGCGCGTTTCCGAAGGGTGGCGATCCCGCGCCGGTCCTGAAGCGCATGCAGGCGATCCTGGCCGATGCTGCCGCCAAGGGCGTCGATCCCGCCTTGGTCGGGGCCGCCAAGCAAAAAGCCATTGCCGATCTCGAATACAAGAAAAACTCGGTGGACGGGCTCGCCAACGCGTGGTCACACGCGCTTGCGTTCCAGGGCGCCGAATCGCCCGACGCGATCAAGGCCGCGATCGAAGCGGTGACGCCCACCGACGTGAATGCACTGGCGAAAAAGCTGTTCGACCCGGCGCACGCGATCACTGCGGTGCTTACGCCGGAAAGCTCCGGCAAGTCGGTATCGAGCAAGGGCTTCGGTGGCGCGGAAAGTTTCGCGTCCAACCCCGATCATGCGGTCGAGTTGCCGGATTGGGCGAAGGCCGCCTTTGCCAAGCTGGAGCTGCCGAAATCGGCGCTGCATCCGACCGCATACACGTTGTCGAACGGCCTTAAGCTGATCGTGCAACCGGAATCGATCAGCGACACCGTTGAGGTGTACGGGCGCATTAAGACCAACGAGGACCTGCAGGCGCCGAAGGGCGAAGAAGGCGTGGCGCAGGTGCTGGACGGGTTGCTGCCGTTCGGCACCACCAGCATGAATCGCCTGCAGTTCCAGGCCGCGCTGGATGCGATCAGCGCCCACGAAGGCGCAGGCACCGATTTCTCGCTTGCGGTTCCGGCGGCCAACTTCGCCAAGGGCATGGCGCTGCTGGCGGACAACGAACTGCACCCAGCACTGCCGGCGCAGGCATTCGCGATCGTGCAGCGCCAGACCGCCGGCCAGGTCGCGGGAGAACTGCAATCGCCGGCGTTCCTGTCCGAGCTCGCTCTGAACGGAGCGCTGCTGCCGGCGAACGACCCCGCGCTGCGCCACGCGACGCCGCAGGACGTCGGCGGCCTCACGCTGGACAAGGTGAAGCAGTATTACACGCAGACGTTCCGGCCCGACATGACCACCATCGTGGTGGTCGGCAAGATCGATCCTGCGAAAGCCAAGGCTGTAGTCGAAAAAACCTTCGGAGGCTGGACGGCGCAAGGTGCGAAGCCTGCGACGGATTACGGCTCGGTGCCAGCCAACCATGCCGGCCGGGTGGCGACGCCCGACAAGAGCGCGGTGCAGGATGAGGTGACAATGGCGCAGACCATCGCGCTTGATTACGACTCGCCGCAGCGCTTCGCGCTGACGCTGGGCAACCAGGTGCTGGGAGGCGGCTTCTATGCCTCTCGGCTGGTGCGCGACCTGCGCGAGAACCGCGGGCTCGTGTACACGGTGGGTGTCGGCAGCTCACTGGACAAACATCGCGGTACGTACGCCGTGAACTTCGGCTGCGATCCCGACAAGGTCAGCGAGGCCGGCAAGCTGGTGGTGCAGGATTTGAAGCGAATGCAGGATGCACCGGTCAGCGCAACCGAGCTGCGGCAGGCCAAAGGCATTCTGTTGCGGCAGATCCCGCTTGGCGAGTCCAGCTTCGGTGCCATCGCCGGCAACCTGCTGACCTACTCCATGGAAGGCAAGCCGCTCGATGAATCCACCATCGCCGCGCAGTACTACCTCGCGTTGACCGCAAGCGAGGTGCAACAGGTGTTTGCGAAGTTCGTGCGTCCTGACGGTCTGGTGACGGCGGTAAAAGGCCCGACACCGAAATGACGGGTTGCGATTGGGGAAAGTGGGGCCGCGCAAGCGGCCCCTTTTTTCCCGCGTGACGCATCTCGCACCTGCAGCGCGCGGCAACGCCTGCGCCGATCGGCTGCACTATGATCCGCCCAACGGTCGGTCCGGAGCGGCAATATGATCTGGGGTTTGGCGCTCGTTTCACTGGTGGCGTTTCTTCTGGCTTTCGCGAGCCATTCGCCGGGTTGGATGGGGCTCGGCATTTTCATCGGCTTCGTCAGCGGCATCGCCGCGGCGCTGCTCTTCATCGAACGGCACGTCCGCGCGAGTTCCCGTCCGGAACACATGACCGAGCGCGAAATCCAGGCGCTGCGCGGAACCATCCGCAAGAAGAACGATGATTCCACGCGACAGCTTCCGCCGGGCCCGCCGCACTGACGTTTTTCGTCACCGCACCACGCAACTGCTACGCTTGAACCCTTGCCTGGGCCCGAGGAGTTCGCGATGAGCAAAGTGCATCCCGTTCCGTCCGCGTTTGCGGCCGCCGAGCAGATCAACCCCGACGACTACCAGCGCCTTTACGCCGAGTCGTTGCGCGATCCCGAGGCGTTCTGGGCGAACGCGGCCAAACGGCTGGACTGGATGAAGCCGCCGACGCAGATCAAGGACGTTTCGTTCGACCCCGGAAACCTGCATATCCGCTGGTACGCCGACGGCGTATTGAATCCGACTGTCAGTTGCCTTGATCGGCAACTCGACAAGCGCGGCGACAAGACTGCAATCCTGTTCGAGGGCGACGATCCGAACGTTTCCCGCGCGATCAGTTATCGCGAACTGCACGCCGAGGTTTGCAAATTCGCCAACGCGCTGAAGCACCTCGGGGTAAAGAAAGGTGATCGCATCGCCATCTACATGCCGATGATCCCTGAGGCTTGCGTGGCGATGCTCGCCTGCGCGCGGGTCGGCGCGATCCATTCGGTGGTGTTCGGCGGGTTTTCGCCCGACGCATTGGCCGGACGCATCGCCGATTCGCAATGCAAACTGGTGATCACCGCCGATGAAGGCATGCGCGCCAACAAGAAGATCCCGCTCAAGAAGAACGTGGATGAGGCGCTGACCCGTCCCGGCACCACCAGTATCGAGACGGTAGTGGTGGTGCGCCGAACGGGCGGTGCGGTGAACATGCAGTCGCCGCGCGACCGCTGGTGGGAGACGCTGGTGGAGGGGCAATCCCCGGAATGTGCGCCCGAACCGATGAACGCGGAGGATCCGCTTTTCATCCTGTACACCTCCGGCTCCACCGGCAAGCCGAAAGGTGTGTTGCACACCGTGGGCGGCTACATGGTGTGGGTGTCTTACACGCACGCGGCGATTTTCGATCTGCGCGAAGACGACATCTACTGGTGTACCGCCGACGTCGGCTGGGTGACCGGACACAGCTACATCCTGTACGGGCCGCTGGCCAACGGCGCGACCTCGCTGGTATTCGAGGGCGTGCCGAACTGGCCCGATGCGTCCCGCATCTGGCAGGTCTGCGACAAGCACAAGGTGACGATCCTTTACACCGCGCCGACCGCGATCCGCGCGTTGATGCGCGAAGGCGACGAGCCGGTGAAGAAGACCTCGCGCAAGTCGCTGCGCCTGCTGGGTTCGGTCGGCGAGCCGATCAATCCGGAAGCGTGGGAGTGGTATTTCGACGTGGTGGGCGAAGGCCGTTCACCCATCGTCGATACGTGGTGGCAAACCGAGACCGGCGGCATTTTGATCTGTCCGTTGCCGGGTTCCACCGTGCTGAAGCCGGGTGCCGCCATGAAGCCATTTTTCGGCGTCCAACCGGCGATCTTCGACGCCGACGGCGAGACCATCGAAGGTGTAGGCTCCGGCAATCTCGTGATCACCGATTCCTGGCCGGGGCAGATGCGCACCGTGTACGGCGACCACCAGCGTTTCATCGACACCTACTTCAAAATGTATCCAGGCGTGTACACCACCGGTGATGGCGCCGAGCGCGATGCAGATGGCGATTGGAAGATCACCGGGCGCGTGGACGATGTCATCAACGTGTCCGGCCACCGCATCGGCACCGCCGAAATCGAGAGTGCAATGATGGCGGACGAACGCGTCGCCGAAGCTGCGGTCGTCGGCTGCCCGCACGACGTGAAGGGCACGACCATTTACGCATTCGTGACGCCCAAGGAAGGCGTCGAGCCGAGCGACGCGCTGAAAAAGGACCTTGTCGCCGGGATTCGTGAGCGGATCGGCGCGTTTGCCGCACCCGAATACCTGCAATGGGCCGCGGGGCTGCCCAAGACGCGTTCGGCCAAGACCATGCGTCGGATCCTGCGCAAGATCGCGGAAGCCGGGAACAGCGAGGTCGATCTTGCGGCGTTGGGCGATACTTCGACGCTGGCCGATCCTTCGGTGGTGAAGCGCCTGTACGACGACCGCGTTCGGCACTGACCGGACGCGACCCACCGATGTCCACTGCTCTGGAGTTCACGGAGGCGATTCCTCGGAATATTGCCCGGAATTTGGACGGCCAGGTGATCCATGTGTGGCGCATTCCCTACGCGATGGCGCAGAGGCGCACGCCGTTGCTGGAACTGCTGGCGGCCTATCTCGACACACCCGCGTCGTCCGTGGTGCTGGATGAGGATGCTCGCGGCAAACCTCGACTGGCGTCTCGCGTTTCCGCGTCCGGCGCAGCGGATCGGCTGGAATTCAACTGGTCGCACAGCGGCGCCTTCGCGCTGGTGGCGCTCGCGCGCGGGTGCGCACTGGGGGTGGACATCGAACGCTTCGGCAAGGGTCAGCGTTCGCTTGAGATCGCCCGGCGATTTTTCGATCCCGCGGAGGCGGATGCGCTGGCGCGGCTTGAACCTGCTGCGCGCGACCGCTCGTTCATCAAGCTCTGGTGCGCGAAGGAAGCGGTGCTGAAGGCCGCGGGCGAAGGGCTGTCGTTCGGCCTCGCGCGCCTCGCGTTCGTGCAACGCGCAGACGCGGACTGGAGTTTGCAGCAGGTCGATCCGGCATTGGGCGAGGCACCGGACTGGCGCCTTGCCAGCTTCGAGGCGGCGCCCGACTATCGCGGCGCCTTGGCGTGGCACGGCCCAAGCCGCGCCATTGCGGCGTTCCGGACGACCGGGGCCGCTGACTGAACCGTTCCGTGGAGCCCGGAACTCCCCCGCAAAACGGGTGTCTCAAGCAATACGGGAAGTCTCCCCGTAAGGTTCGCCACGACAGCGACGTGGTGGACTGCACTCTCCGGCGCGGAGTCCCTCCGCGCCTTTTTTTGTGGTCTGGGCGATCATCATTGATCATTGCTTTGTCGGCCACTCGTGCAAAAAGACACTGAGGGTCGGGAATCACCATAATGGCCATCTTGGTCTGACTTCTCGCGAAGCCGCCCGATGCCCAATTCCCGATGACGACGCTCAGTGTCAATCTCAACAAGGTCGCAGTGCTGCGCAATGCGCGCGGCGGCGTCGAACCGAATCTCTCGACCGCGGCCGAAACCTGCATCGCGGCCGGCTGCGGCGGCATCACCGTGCATCCGCGCCCGGATCGGCGGCACGTCACCGCTGAGGATGTCGCGCGGCTTGCGGCCATCACACGAGGGCGCGTCGAGCTGAATCTCGAAGGCAATCCGTTTGCGCCGCCGCGCGGTGGTTATCCCGGTTTCGTCGAGCTGGTGCGCCAAGCTCGATCCGCACAGGCGACGCTGGTGCCGGATGCCGATGGCCAGATCACTTCCGATCACGGATTCGATCTCGTGCGGGATCTGTCCAGACTCGCGCCACTGATCGCGGAGCTCGGTCGCCTGGGTTGTCGCGTTTCGTTGTTCGTCGACGCGGGCAGTACCGACGGTTTCGAACAAGCTCGTGCGCTCGGGGTTTCGCGCGTCGAGCTTTACACCGGTCCTTACGCCCGTGCGTTTGCCCACGGGGATTTCGCGGCCGAACTGCAGCGCTGCGTCGCTACCGCGCGGCGTGCAATGGATGCCGGGCTCGACGTGAACGCCGGACACGACCTCGATCAGAAGAATCTCGGCGCCTTCAAGCGCGCAATTCCCGGGCTCGCGGAAGTGTCGATCGGGCACGCGCTGATCAGTGAAGCCCTGTACGACGGATTGGATCGCACGGTCCGGAATTACCTCGCGATCCTCGCCTGACCGATGCATACAAAAAAGCCGCGCAATGCGTGGCTTTTCTGATCAATCGGAACTTCAAATCAGGGTGTCGATCCGTTCTTCGCCTTGCCTTGGGTGATGAAGCCCAGATGCACCATGCCCGCGCCCTTTGCATCCTGCATCACCTTCCAGATCACGCGATAGGGCGTGGTCTTGTCGGCACGGATGTTCAACTCCGGCTGCGGCACGCTGGTGGCCGCGGCACGCAGTTTGGCACTCAACACCGCATCGCTGATCTGGCTGTCGTTCCAGTACACGGTGCCATCCGGCTCGACCGCGAGATCGATCGGCGGCACCTCGATCGCCGCCGGTTTGGTGTTGGGATCGGCGCGCGGCAGCTCGACCTTCACCTTGTGCGACATCAAAGGCGCCGTGATCATGAAGATGATCAGCAGCACCAGCATCACATCCGCCAGCGGGGTCACGTTGATTTCGGCCTTCGGGATTTCGCTGCCCGAATTTTCGCCAAGACTCATCGACATGACGTCAGATCCTCACTTCTCGAAACCGATCTTCTGGACGTTGTAGCGGCGCGCTTCCGCCATCACTTCCGCCAGATAATTGTACTGCGTGTCGTCGGTCGCCTTGATGTGCACTTGCGGCTGCTGTTCCAACGTCTTGGTGCCAATCGTGGCCAACTGCGCCTGCAGCTCGACGTTGCTGATCGGCAGGTTATCCCAAGTCATCGTCCCGTCGGCCTGAATGAACAACGTGTGTGGTGTCGGGGGATTCTCCGGCGGCTTCACGTTGGGATTCGGCTGCGGCAGGTCGATCTTGATGTTGTGCTGCACCAGCGGCGCGGTGATCATGAAGATGACCAGCAGCACCAGCATGATGTCGATCAACGGTGTGATGTTGATCTCGGCGACCGGCCCGCCGCCGCTATTGGTACTCATCGCCATGACGCGAACCCTCGCTTACTTCTTCACCGCCGGCGGAGGGACTGCGGCAGCCGAACGTGCAGCGGCGGCCGAGGAACCCGTTTCGATGCGCGCACCGGTGGCGAAGAAGTCGTGCAGGTCATGTGCGAACTCGTCGAAGTGCGCGATGGTCACGCGGTTGGCACGCGAGTAGGCGTTGTATGCAATCACCGCCGGGATGGCCGCGAACAGACCGATGGCGGTCATGATCAATGCCTGGCCGACCGGACCTGCGACCGCCGAAATCGACGACTCGCCGCTGGCGCCAAGGTTGATCAACGCGTAATAGATGCCCATCACGGTACCGAGCAGACCGACGAACACCGCGGCGGAACCGACTGTCGCGAGCAGCGTGAGGCCGCCTTCGAGATTGCGGCTTTCGCGATCCACGGCCTGGCGCAGCGCGCGATCGACGAATTCGGAGCGATTCAGCGCCTCGACCATCCGACTGCCTTCATGACGCTGGTGGTGCGCCGCGGCGGAAGCCGCTTCCAGCGCGATCTTCGAGAACGGCTCGGTGCGCGGCTGCTTCTCCATCACCCGCACGGCGTCCTGCGCGGAAGGCGTATCCCAGAACTTCTGGATGACCTTGTCCATGCGCGAACGGATCAGCGCATTGCGGATCGCGATCGCGATGATGAAGTACCACGACGACACCGACATGATCACCAGCACGATCAGTACGATGAAGTCGATCGCGTGCGTGAGCGGATGGGACAGAATTTCGTGGAGAAAATGGCTCGCGCCGACCTGCTGCAGGGCTTGCGCGTTGGCGTTGCCGACTGGTGCGGCGGCGGCTTGAGTTGCTTCTTGGATCATGGCGCTACCCTTCCTTCAAGTTGTAGCAGTGGAACGTTGACTGATGGACTCTACCGGAACCACCCCGGTGGAGCGTGAAGTTTCTATTCGATGCCGCTGAGGCTGAAATTCACCGGAACCAGCACGACGCCACCGGATGGCTTGCCGTTCTGGACGCCCGGATTGAACCGCCAGTGACGTGCGGCATCTTCCGCGGCGCGGTCGAGTTCGCGATAGCCACTGGATTTTTGCACCTTCACGTCCACCACTTCACCCGCGGCGTTGATGGTGATCGCGAGAACCACCTCGCCCTGATGACCTTGGCGCACGGCCTGGATCGGGTACGTGGGCGGATTGCGATTCTTGTAGCTGATGTCCACAGACGGCGCGACGTTGGCAGGCGGCGGCGGCGGCGCCGGCGGACGCGGCGGCTCGGCCGGGGTCGACATGATCGATTGTTCCTGCGGCGGCGGCGGCGCCGGCGGCGGCGGCAGCGGCGGCGGCCGCTCCAGCTTGATCATTTTCGGTGGCGGCTGCTTGGGCGGCTCCGGAGGAGGAGGAGGCGGTGGCGGTGGCGGTGGCGGTGGCGGAATGAACTCGACGCGCACGATCTTTTGCGTGTTGCTTTCTTTCGCCGCCGGTGGCGCGGCAGGAGCCAGCAGCATGATGATGATGCCGGCGTGCAAGGCAATCGCAAACGCGACTGCGATCGTGCGCCACCAGTTGAACCGTTTGCGGTCTCGAGCCGACGTACGTGCCATCGTGTATTGAACCAGTCGCTGACCCTAAGGGCCCCACTGCGGTCGCCGAATCGTTTCGATGCGGCTTCCGCAACCAAGGCGGCGGAAAAGTAGGAAACGTTACACCACTATCGGGGCCTTGCCTAGAGGGCAGGGCTCCAATTTTCCATCATTACGCTTGCTGCTGCCGGACTTTCAACCGGTCACTTGTGTCCCAGTTGCTTCAGGGTGCGCCGGGCGTCGGCGCGGGTTTCCGGATCCTGTTCGGCATGCTTGTAGGCCGCGATCGCGGCGGACTTCTGCTTCAGCGCGAGCTCGGCATTGCCGAGCGTGAGGTACGCCGCTCCGATGCGTTTGAATCCCCCCTTCGCGATCGCCTGCGTCAGCGCATCCTTGGCTTCCTTGTGGCGATCCAGGTTTTCCAGCATCTGGCCGCGCAGGAAATCGACTTCGCCGGTCTTGGCGTCGGGTGACGCCTTGCCGTAGGCGTCGGCCGCATTCTTGTAATCGCCCGCGATGCCATACGAATCGCCCAGCAGCTTGTAGCTGTCGAAGCCGGGTTGCACGATGCCCTTGCTCATGCCTTCCTTGAGGACACCCACGGCTTTCATCGCATTCGTCTTCGGGTTGTCGCTGCTCTGGCCAAGATTGTCGTACATCTTGGCCATGTTCATGTATCCGGCTTCGTCCTTGATCTGGCCATTCGCGCGCGCACGTTCCAGCAGCGCCAGCGCCTTTTGGTTCTGATGCGCGTTGATGTAGATCGCGATGACGTTCTGCAGCAGCGTGCTGTTGTTCGGGTCTTTGGCCAGCGCGGCTTCGGCGAGCTTCGCGGCATCGTCGTACTTGTCCATCGCGAAGTAGCTGGCCATCTCGATCTGGTCCCAGCTCGGCTGCGGCTTGTCACTCTGTGATTTGGCCTTCTGGATGGCCGCAACGGCGTCGGGATACTTCTGCAGGCGGTAATAGGCATTGCCCTTCAACGCTTCGATGTCCGCGGATTGCGCGCCGCTTTCCTTGCTCCACGTGTTCAGGGTGGCAAGCGCATTGCCGTAGTCTTCGTCGGCGATGTACATCTGCGCCAACGTTTCCAGCCCCTGGAAGTAGCTGTTGTTGTCGAGCGCGTTGGCATCGAGTGCCTGCTTCTGCAAAGTGATCGCGCCCTTGGTGTCGCCACCGCGATACTTGACCTGCGCGAGCCCGAGCATCGCCAGCGATTTGGCGTAAGCGCTGCTGCTGGAATCGGCGATGGGTTGCAAATCTTTCAGTGCCGTGGCGGAATCGCCGCTGTTGGCAGCTTGCAGGCCTTCGTTGAGGGTCTTGCCTTCCTTCGCGCTGACGCCGGTGTTGGAGGGCTGCTTGCGCGTGGCATTCGGATACTTGTCCTCGGGCTTGGCTTGCTTGTCGGACTTCTTCGATTGCTGCTCGCCACACTTGTGTTGCAGCATCTGGATATCCGAACACTGCTGGCCGGCCGTCTGTGCCGAGGCAACCATCGGCACCAATGCGAGTGCAAGCGCGGAGCACATGCCGCAGACCAGCCAGCGGGATTCAAGCTTCATCGGAATGCCTCTTGCACTGACACGCACGACGCGAGGGGAGTGAGGGTAGCGCGGTCGATGAGCAAAGCTCAAGTACCGGACGCCCGCGCACCCATGACGTCATACATCGAGATTGCCCACGCGTAGTGCGTTGGCTTCGATGAAATCGCGTCGCGGTTCGACCACATCACCCATCAATGTCGCAAAGATCTGATCGGCCTCCAGCGCATCCTCGATGCGCACTTGCAACAAGCGGCGCGTATCGGGATTGACTGTGGTTTCCCACAATTGCTCGGGGTTCATTTCACCGAGGCCCTTGAAGCGTTGTATCTGGCGCCCTTTCTTCGCCTCGTCGAACAACCAGGTACGCGCTTCGGCGAAACTGTTGATCGTCTGCGATGCGTTGCCGCGCCGAACTTCCGCACCGACCGCATTGCGCGTCTGCAGTGCACGCGCGACCTCCAGCAATGGCCTGAAATCCGCGCCCGAAAAGAAGCTGCGGGGCAACACCCAGGCATGTTCGGTGCCATGCTGGGCGCGCCGCAACAGCCAAGCCGCGGGATGCTGTTCGCTGGCCGGGCGGAACTCCAACCGATATTGCGGCCGGCCCAAACCGGTGGCATTCAATTTGGACGTCAAGCCGTCTGCCCAACGCCGCATGGTTTCCGGATCATTCCACATCACGTCTTCGAGCGGCGCATATTCCAGCATTGCGGTGAACACGCCATTGTCGCCGCGTTGCGCAAGCCGCCCGATCTGATCGAGCGCAGCCTGATACTGGCGCAGCAGCGTTTCCAATGCTTCGCCCTCCACCGTCGCCCCGGCGTCCGCAGGCGACCACGCAGCGTCCTGCACCGCACTCGCAATCAGATATTCGTTGAGCGCGGCATCATCCTTCAGGTACAACTCGTTCTTGCCTTGCTTGATCTTGTAGAGCGGCGGCAGCCCGATATAAACATGGCCGCGCTCGATCAACTCCGGCATCTGCCGGTAGAAGAAGGTCAGCAGCAGGGTGCGGATGTGCGAACCATCGACGTCCGCATCGGTCATGATGATGATGCGGTGGTAACGCAGCTTGTCGGCATTGAATTCATCCTTGCCGATTCCGGTCCCCAACGCGGTAATCAGCGTGCCGACTTCCGCCGAAGACAGCATCTTGTCGAACCGTGCCTTCTCGACGTTGAGAATTTTTCCCTTGAGCGGCAGGACGGCTTGGGTTTTCCGGTTGCGGCCCTGCTTCGCGGAACCGCCTGCCGAGTCGCCCTCGACCAGAAACAATTCCGACAACGCGGGATCGCGCTCCTGGCAGTCGGCCAGTTTGCCGGGGAGACCCGCGATATCCAGCGCGCCCTTGCGGCGGGTCAGTTCGCGCGCCTTGCGAGCCGCTTCGCGCGCGCGCGCAGCGTCCACTACTTTGCCCGCGATGACCTTGGCGTCGGCGGGGTGCTCCTGCAGGTATTCCTCCAACTTGGCGTTTACCGCCTGCTCGACCACGCCCTTGACCTCGCTGGAAACCAGCTTGTCCTTGGTCTGCGAAGAAAACTTGGGGTCGGGCACCTTGACCGACAGCACCGCAATCAAGCCCTCACGCATATCATCGCCCGATAGCGCGATCTTGGAGTTCCTCGCCAATCCAGCATGTTCGACGTAATTGCTGAGCGTTCGCGTCAATGCTGCGCGAAATCCGGTGAGATGCGCGCCGCCGTCCTTTTGCGGAATGTTGTTGGTGAAGCAGAAAATCGATTCCTGGTAACCATCCGTCCACTGCATAGCCAGTTCGACGGTGATGGCATCGGCCTGTACGCTGAAGCTGATCGCGTTGGGGTGCAACGGTGTCTTGAGCTGCGACAGATGCTTGACGAAGGCGCGAATGCCGCCTTCATAGGCGAACACGTCTTTTTTCCCAACCCTTTGATCCTCAAGCGTAATCCTGACACCAGAATTGAGAAACGCCAACTCCCGCAGCCGTTTTGCCAGGATGTCGTACTGGAATTCGATATTGTGGAACGTCTCGGGACTCGGCAGGAAGCGCACGACCGTGCCCTGCCGGTCGGAAGGTCCGATTTCGCGCACCGGGAACAGCGGGTCACCCAACCTGTATTCCTGCAGGTACTCCTTGTTGTCGCGATAGATGTTGAGCCACAAGTGCTCCGACAAGGCGTTGACCACCGACACGCCGACGCCATGCAAGCCGCCTGACACCTTGTAGGAATTGGCGTCGAACTTGCCGCCCGCGTGCAGCACCGTCATGACTACTTCGGCGGTGGAACGGCCCTCCTCGGGATGGATGCCCACCGGAATGCCACGACCGTTGTCGGCAACGCTGACCGTGCCGTCGTCGTGGATCGTGACCTCGATGTGATCGCAGTAGCCGGCCAGCGCTTCGTCGATCGCGTTGTCAACCACCTCGAACACCATGTGGTGCAGGCCGGTACCATCATCGGTATCGCCGATGTACATACCCGGACGTTTGCGGACCGCTTCCAGGCCCTTGAGAACCTTGATACTGCTGGAATCGTAAACTTCATTCATGGAAGATGCTCGCTGCGCTGACGCATTGGTACAAACACTTCATTATAGCCGACCGGCCACTACCTTCTCTTCAATCACCCCTGAATGTTCCACGTGGAACACCGTCGCGTCGGACGACCGCGCGCCTGGAGCTGATGTGGAAGTTATCCAAACCTGCAGCGGTCTACCGGACATCCAATCGACCACTTTTCCGGCGTGCGCGGCGTCCAGTTCGGAATCGAGATCATCCAGGCACAACAGGGGATAGTCTGCCGTCCGATCTCTCAACCAACGCACCAGTCCCAACACACAAACCAGAGCCACCGCCTTGGCTTGACCGCGGGAAAGATGCTCGCGGCGCGCAAAGCGCTCGAATTCCAGCGACCAGTCCGCCCGATGGGCGCCGCGCTGGGTAAATCCACGTTCTCGGTCGCGGGCGCGCATCGCGCCCAGTTGGTCGGCGAGGGGCGTGGTTGCATCCCAACCCGGCCGGTAATCGAATCGAGCCGCTCCAAATTCCGGAACGAGCGCGGCCGCTTCTTCAAGTACATACGGCTCAAGACTCATCAAGCATGCGCTACGCATGCGGTGGATCTCTTCGCCAAGACGGCCAAGGTCATGCTCCCAAGGCTCGAAGGCCATTGTATCGGCGTTGGTTCGAAGCAGGGCATTGCGTTGGCGCAGCGCTCGCCGCCAGCGGCGCCAGATATCCAGCGATTGGTGTTCCACGTGGAACACCCCCCAGTCCAGGAAGCTTCGGCGCTCATCGCCGGGGCCCGTAATCAACGATGGACTTTCGGGGCCAAAAACCACCACGGGACACACTTCGAACAAAGGGGCGAGCGTGGAAAGGTCCGTACCATCGAGGCGGGCTTCCCAGCGATCATCGCGACGTGCCAAGCCCAGTCGGTGCCCCGACCCGGTGTCGCGGGAGGTTTCCGCATAAATCAGATAATGTGATGAACCGTGCCGGCACGGCGCAGATCGCGCGCCGGCACGAAAGGAGCGGCCGTGCGAGAGGATGTATGCGGCTTCCAGCAACGTGGTCTTGCCAGCACCATTCGGGCCGATCAGCCAATTGACGCCGGGTCCCGGCGCGAACTCCGCGGTCTCGAAACAGCGCAGATTGCGCAACCGCAGCAGGTCGATCTTCATTGCCGCGCCTCGACCGGGACGTCGGGCAACGACTCATCCATCACAGTCGCAAGGGCATGACCACGTGCTGGGTCTGCTGACTGGCGGCGCCACGCAGCAGGCAACTCGATTGCGCGTCGCGCAGCTGCAGATGCACCCGCTCCTCATCCAGCGAACCCAAAGCATCGAGCAGATAACCCACATTGAACCCGATCGCGATGTCTGTCACCGAAGTTTCAGCCTCGATTTCCTCGAACGCCTCTTCCTGTTCCGGGTTGTGGGCGATGATACGCAGACAATTGGGAGCCACCTCCAGCCGCACGCCCCGGTACTTTTCGTTCGACAGGATCGCCGCCCGCTGAAGCGCGTTCCGCACGGTATCGCGGTCGACTTGAACCAGCTTGTCGGCCCCCAGCGGAATCACCGCTTCGTAGTCCGGGAACCGTCCATCGATCAGCTTGGAGGTGAATACCACGTCGCCGCGCCGCACCCGGATATGGTTGCTCGAGAATTCGATGGTGACCACGTCTTCGCCGGAATCGAACAACCCCAGCAACTCGGTGACGCCCTTGCGCGGAATGATGATCTGGCGGTTGCCAGTGACCGCCGATTCCAGCGCCGTTTCCGCCATGGCCATGCGGTGGCCGTCGGTAGCCACGCAACGCAATTCGGCACCGCGAAGATCCATCAGCAAGCCGTTGAGATAATAGCGAACGTCCTGGTTGGCCATCGCAAACGCGGTGCGTTCCATCAGGTTTCGCAGCGTTCCCTCGGGCAAGGTGACCTTGTCCGTAACTTCAATTTCGTCATTGGTTGGGAACTCATCTGCCGGCAAACTCGCCAGCGTGTACCGGCTTCGCCCCGCGTGCATCACCACGCGATCGCCCTTGACCTGCACGTCCACCTTGACGCCATCGGGCAGGGCGCGCACGAGGTCGAACCATTTGCGGGCGGGGATCGTGGTTTCGCCGTCTTCGGATGCGTCGACCGCAGCACTCGCCCGCATTTCCACTTCGAGATCCGTGCCGGTCAGGGACAAACGCCCGTCCTTCACCTGGACCAGCAGGTTGGCGAGTACCGGCAAGGTCTGCCGACGCTCCACCACCCCGACGACTTGTTGCATCGGTTTGAGCAAGGTTTCACGCTGGGTACTGAAGCGCATGGTCGATCCCCGTGTCGGCTGTCTCTGTTTTGTTCTACTTGTAGATAAGATCGTAGAAGCAGGGCTTGTTGATAACAGGATTTCAGATAATTTGACTTTAAAATCAAATAATTAAATTTTACGTATCAAAGTGCCGATGCTCGGAACAGCAGTGTATGAGCTGTGGATGATTTGTCGATAGTTGCCCATCCGCATTCTATCCACAGGCTTACCCAGTCAGTATCCGGATCAATTTATCCCAGTCCTGGCGCAAGCGCATATCGGTGTCGCAGAGGCTGCGGATCTTCTTGCACGCATGCATGACGGTGGTGTGGTCCTTGCCGCCAAAGGCCTCGCCGATTTCGGGCAAGCTATGTTCGGTCAATTCCTTGGCCAGTGCCATCGCAATCTGGCGGGGACGGGCCAGCGAGCGCACCCGGCGCTGCGAAAGCAGATCCGAAAGACGCAACTGGTAATAGTCGGCAACCGTTTTCTGGATGTTCTGGATGGTGATCGCGCGAGCATGGACGTTGAAGAGGTCGCGCAACGTTTCCTGCACCAGTTCCATGGTGATGCCGCGACCGGACAGGTTGGCCTGAGCGGCGACCGTATTGAGGGCACCTTCCAGCTCGCGGACATTGGAGCGGATCCGGCGTGCCAGTAGCAGCGCCACGTCGCTCGGTAGCGGAATGCCGCGTGACTGCGCCTTTTCCAGCAGGATCGCGGCGCGGGTTTCGAAATCGGGGGGTTCGATCGCGACCGAGAGGCCCCAGCCGAGCCGCGACTTCAGCCGCAGCTCCAGGTTGTCCACTTCCTTCGGGTAGCGGTCACAAGTCAGGATGATCTGCTGGCGCGATTCGTAAAGGGTGTTGAACGTGTGGAAGAACTCTTCCTGGGTTGCGTCCTTGCCGGCGAAGAACTGGATGTCGTCGATCAGCAGCGCGTCGACCGAACGGAACTTGTGCTTGAAATCATCCATGTTCTTGTTGCGCAGCGCCGTGATCATCATTTCGGTGAAGCGCTCGGAATGCACGTACAGCAACTTCATCGACGGGTTATGCTTCAACATCAGGTTGCCCGCCGCCTGCATCAAATGGGTTTTGCCGAGTCCGGTGCCGCCGTACAACAGCAGCGGGTTGTAGGCGCGGCCCGGATTCTGGGCCACCTGCATGGCGGCGGCCTTGCCCAACTGGTTGGATTTTCCCTCGACGAAATTGTCGAAGGTATAGTGCGGGTCGAGGTTGTGCTGCGGCGTCACTGCGGGGACGGACGCCCCTGTTTGCGCCGCCGCCGGCCTGCTGACTGTCGCGATGGAACCCACTTCCAGCCGCAGGGGCACGGGCCGCCCGGCCAACGCCGAGAGGGTGCCCTCAATGCGGGACAAATAGCCGTTGCGGACGAACTCCAACGTATAGGTGTTGGGCGCGAACAACCGCAAGGTGCCGTCGTCGTCGCGGGCTTGCAGGGGTTGCAGCCAGGTATGCAGGACGCTGGGCTCGATTTCGCCTTCGAGCCGCGCGAGGCAGCGTTGCCAGAGATCGCTCATGGAAACCCGTGATGAATCGGTCCGAATGCCGTCGCGCCAATGTTTGCGCGCGGTGGACGGGTCAGTCTAACAGGCTGCCGGAAGGCTGCACGGGGCGCCGCCGCCGCGGGTTGCGAAGTCAACATTTCCGTTGACGCAGCATCATGGAAACCCTAGAATTCACAGTCTTTTTCCATGCCTGACCCGCCTCGCGCGGGCAATCCGCTGCGGAGTCACCCATGAAACGCACCTATCAGCCCAGCGTGCTCAAGCGCGCCCGCACCCACGGTTTTCGTGCCCGCATGAAGACGGCCGATGGCCGCAAGGTCCTGTCCGCGCGCCGCGCCAAGGGCCGCAAGCGTCTGATTCCGTAAGTCTCACGCATGGCCGGCTTGCCGCCGCATGCGCGGCTGCGCCGAGCCGCCGATTTCGCCGCGCTGCGTAATGCCCGGGGACGATGGCAGGCGAAGCATTTCCTGCTGCGCTGGATTGAAAGCCCCACGGCCACCGCGCGGCTTGGACTGGCCGTATCGCGCAAGGTGAGCAAGCGCGCGGTACAACGCAACCGGATCAAGCGAATCGTCCGCGAGTCGTTTCGCGAGCAACGCGAAGAATTGCCACCGTTCGATGTTCTGGTGATCGCGCGCTCGTCGGCGGTCGCCGCCGATCGTCCTGCCCTGCACGCGGACCTGCGATACGCATGGCAGAAATTGAAGGCGTTGAAGCAGACGGCTGCCCCCGGCACAATCGGCGGCTGACTTGCTCCGGCCTGTAGCGCCCAAAGCCCGGAATCCCTTGTGATCAATCAAACACGCACACTGCTGGTCGTGGCGCTGCTGGCCGTCGCCTACCTGTTGTGGCAGGCATGGCAGCACGATTACCCGTCGACGCCTCCGCCGACCCCGGCCCAGGTTGCCGCTTCGTCGGCCCCCGCGGCGGATGAAGCGGCGGTGCCGACCGCATCGGTGAGTGTCGCCTCCGCACCCGCGTCGGCGCCCGCGGCTGCAGCACCCCCGCCGGAGGCCGCGAACACCAGTGCAACGCCGAGGCAGGATCTGATCACGGCCAGCAACGATTTGCTGACGCTCACCATCGATCCGCGCGGCGGCACCATCGTCGGCGCCGCGTTGCTGAAGTATCCCCAGAAGGTCGAGCGCGGCAGCGCGCCGGTCCGGTTGCTGAACCAGACATCGGCCACGTACTACGTTGCGCAGGATGGACTGATCGGCGCAGACGGCAGTACCGCGCCGAACCATCTTGCGATGTTCACGCCCGAGGCCACGCAATACACCTTGTCGCCCGGCCAGAAGCAAGTCATTGTGACGCTGCGCTGGAGTGACGCCGCGTCCGGCGTCGACGTGATCAAGCGCTACACGTTGACGCGCGGCAGCTACGTGGTCGAGTTGTCGCAGCAGATCGAAAACCATGGCAGCAGAACCTGGCATGGCAATGCCTACCAGCAACTCGACCGCGTCGAGCCACCGCCGCCGCCCAAGCATTTCCTGGAGTTCTACAACCCGGATAGTTTCGCCTACACCGGCGCGGCGTGGTACAGCCCGGATTCCAAATTCAACAAGCTGAAATTCGGCGACTTCCAGAAAGAGCCGCTGCACCAGAGCGTGACTGGAGGCTGGGTCGCGATGACCCAGCGGTTCTTCGTCGCGGCGTGGATTCCGGACGACAAGCAGCCGCAACAATTTTCCAGCGTTGAAGTGGCGCCGCGCGACGCGAACGGCAAAGCCCGCTACCTGATCCGCGCCGTCGGACCGGGCCTGGCGGCAGCGCCGGGCCAAACGGTGACCAGTGCAACGCGTCTGTACGTCGGGCCGAACCTGCAGAACCAGATCGGGAAGATCGCACCGGGCCTTGACCTGACGGTCGATTACGGCTGGTCGACGGTGATCGCGCAGCCGATGTTCAAGCTGCTGTCGTTCCTGCACAGCCTGGTACGCAACTGGGGGCTCGCGATCATCGTGCTGGTGCTGCTGATCCAGGCCGTGACCTGGAAGCTGACCGAAGCCCAGTTCAAGGCCGGCGCGCGCATGCGCAAGTTGCAGCCGCGCCTGAAAGCGCTGAAGGAGCGCTTCGGCGACGACAAGCAGAAATACCAGCAGGCGATGATGGAGCTGTACAAGAAGGAGAAGATCAATCCGATGGCGGGCTGCCTGCCCAACCTGATCATCTTGCCGATCTTCTTCGCGCTGTATTACGTGTTGATCTTCAGCGTCGAGCTGCGCCACGCATCGTTCCTGTGGGTGCCCGATCTGTCGGCGGCCGATCCGCTGTTCATCCTGCCGATCCTGTACGCGCTTGCGATGCTGGGTTCGCAGTTCCTGACGCCGATGCAGGGCATGGACCCGACCCAGGCCAAGGTGATGAAGGTGATGCCGGTGCTGTTCGCGGTATTGTTCTTCTTCTTCCCGGCCGGTCTCACGCTCTATTACGTGGTGCGCCAGGTCTGCATGCTGGGCCAGCAGTGGTACATCACCCGCAAGATCGACCGGGCCGACGCGCGCGCACGGGCCTGATCGCGCAGGCAGGCGCATGTCGTCCGCGAGCGAAACCATCGTGGCCATCGCGACCCCGCCGGGACGCGGCGGCATCGGGGTGGTCCGAATTTCCGGTGGCGGCGCGCGCGCGATCGCGAAAACACTGTGCGGGATCGCGCCCGAGCCGCGCCGCGCGCACCTGGCCGCGTTCACCGGCAGGGACGGCACCGCGATCGACCGTGGCCTCGCCTTGTTCTTCGCCGCGCCGTATTCCTTTACCGGCGAAGACGTGCTGGAACTGCATGCCCATGGCAGTCCGGTGGTGCTGGACGCATTGGTGCGGCGCGCGTGCGAACTGGGCGCACGGGTCGCGCGCGCGGGCGAGTTTTCCGAACGCGCCTTCTTGAACAAAAAGCTCGATTTGACCCAGGCCGAAGCGGTGGCCGACCTGATCGCGGCGCGTTCGGAGGCGCAGGCGCGCGCGGCCGTGCGCTCGCTGGAGGGGGAGTTTTCGCGGCGTGCCGATGCGCTGGCGAAGCTGATCGTGCGTCTGCGCGTGGAAATCGAAGCCGCGATCGATTTTTCCGACGACGCATCGGAGAGCGCATCGAAGCCGGTGATCGAGCGGTTGTTCGAAGAGGTCACGTGCGGGCTGCAGGCTTTGCTCGCTGCGGCCCACCGCGGCGCGCGCCTCACCGACGGCATGCGTGCCGTGATCGTTGGCGAACCCAACGTCGGCAAGTCGAGCCTCCTGAACGCGCTTGCGGGCAACGATCGCGCGATCGTCACCGAGATTCCGGGCACCACCCGCGATGTGCTGCGCGAATCGATCGTGCTGGACGGCGTGGAATTCACCCTCGCTGACACCGCGGGTTTGCGCGAATCGGCCGACGTCGTCGAGAGCGAAGGCATTCGCCGCGCGCGCGCCGAACTGGCCCGCGCAGACCTGGTCTTGCGGGTGGTGGAGCGCACGGCTGCAAGCGCAAACGCAGCCCTGTTCGACGGGACGCCGCCTTCGGCGAAACGGATCGTGGTCATCAACAAGATTGATCTCGAAGGCATGCCACCGTCGCGCAGCGAACGAGACGGCACCAGTTTCATCGCGTTGTCCGCACGCACCGGGGAAGGACTCGATTTGTTGCGCGCCGCGCTCCGTGATGCAGCGCTGGGCGGCGAGCGCGGCGGCGAATTCAGCGCACGCACCCGGCACGTGCTCGCCTTGGAGCGCGCCGGTGCATCGCTGCAAAACGCCAGAGCGGCGCATGCGACTTCAACGCCCGAACTGGTGGCCGAGGATTTGCTCGCCGCGCAGCACGCGCTCGGCGAGATCGTCGGCACCTTCACCAGCGAGGACCTTCTGGGTGCGATCTTCTCGACCTTCTGCATCGGGAAGTGACGCCTGCCGCAGGTGGGCTCCGCCAGCCCCCGAAATCCCTTGAAATTCCGGCGGCAACGACCGCGCGCGGTTGCTACCGCGCGGACGGCACTGTTACAATTCCAAAGCTTGATTGCGAGCTTTTGGGCGGGTTGAAGCCGCGCCCGAGGTGGCTGAATTTGGACAATTCGCTGGCCGCCGGCCGCCGGCTTGCCGTGCAGGTCGTGCTGGCGCAAGTGGTGGCGGCGATCATCGTCGGGTTGTTGTTTCTGGTCCGGGGTGCAGGATCGGCCTTGGGCGCGTTCGGTGGCGGCAGCGTGGTGGCGATTGGCACCGCGCTGCTGGCGCTTCGGGTATTCAGGCCATCACTGGCACGAGGCGCCGTCACCATGCGGCGGTTTGCGCTGGGGATGCTGCTGAAATGGCTGGTCGTGCTGGGCGGGTTGTTCCTGATCCTGGTGCGGCTACGCCTGCCGCTGGTGCCGGTGCTCGCGGGCGCCGGCGCGGCGATGGCGGTCAATTGGCTGGTGCTGCGTTTCGACATTTGACATACGGGTTAGGCTGGAACTCAACGCATGGCAGCAGAAGGTCCCATCACGAGCGGTGCATACATCCTGCACCACCTGACGTATCTCCAGCTCGACCTGAAGACCTGGAAGATCGTCAAGGGCTCCACCGACTTCTGGGTGGTGAACATCGACTCGATGTTCTTCTCGGTGGTGCTTGGACTGTTGTTCGTATTCCTGTTCTGGCCCGTGGCGCGACGCGCGACCAGCGGGGTTCCGGCGCGCTGGCAAGGCTTCGTGGAAATCAGCACGGAGTTCTTCGACCGCCAGGTCAAGGATATCTTCCACAAGAAATCGGCGTTCGTGGCGCCGATGGCGTTGCTGGTCGGGTTCTGGATCCTGTTCATGAACCTGATGGATCTGTTGCCGATCGATGCGCTGCCGCGGGCCGCGGAGGCGACCGGCCTCGAACACCTGCGCGTGCTGCCCACGGCCGATCCCGCGATCACCATGTCCATGGCGATCACGGTGTTCCTGTTGACGTTCTGGTACAGCTTCCACAACAAGGGCTTGAAGGGCGTCACCAGGGAGGCGCTGTTCCAGCCTTTCGGCAAATGGCTGGCGCCGGTCAATTTCATCCTGAAAGTCGTGGAAGAGCTTTCCAAGCCGCTCAGCCTGGGCCTTCGACTGTTCGGCAACATGTACGCGGGCGAGGTGATCTTCATCCTGCTGGCCTGCATGACGCTGCGCTTCAGCGCGCCGGCCACGGTCACGCCGGTCACCTTCGCCTCGTTCTGGATCTTTGCGGCGCTGGCCGTCATCACCGTGGCCTTGCTGGCCTACGGCAAGGGCAAGTGGATGCGCGCCTGGATCCCGCTGATCCTGCTGGGGGTGATCCCGGTCGGCAGCATCGTGGGTTTTCTGCCGGCGATCGGCGCGGGCGTGTACATCCAGATCCTGTTCGCCACCGCGTGGGGCATCTTCCACTGGCTGATCATCGGCCTGCAGGCGTACATCTTCATGGTGCTGACCGTCGGCTACCTGTCGATGGCGGCCGAGAACCACTGAACCCAAGTTCCTTTCCACCACCGCTGTTTCAACTCAAAGTACTACGGAGACACACAATGGATATCAGCGCACTGGCCAGTGTTGAAGGCTTCACCGCCCTGGCTGCGGGTTTCATGCTGGGCCTCGCCGGCATCGGCGCCGCCATCGGCATGGGTCTGATGGGCGGCAAGTTCCTCGAAAGTTCGGCGCGCCAGCCCGAGCTGGTGCCGATGTTGCAAGGCAAGATGTTCCTGCTGGTCGGCCTGATCGATGCGATCCCGATCATCGGCGTGGGTATCGCGCTGTACCTGATCTTCGTCGATCCGTTCGGCGAAATCGTGCGTACGGCCGCGCGCGCCGTCGGCGCCGCACCGTAATCGAACACGGCAGCCCTGTTGAACTCCTGATTCACGCGAGAGGATTGCGACCGTGAGCCTGAATGCCACGCTCATCGCCCAGATCATCGTTTTCCTGATCCTGGTCTGGTTCACGATGAAATACATCTGGCCGCCGATCATGAAGGCCATGGACGAGCGCGCCAAGCGCATCGCCGAAGGCCTCGAAGCCGCCGACCGTGCGCGCAAGGAACTGGCCGAAGCCAACACGCGCGCCGATGACGAGGTGAAGAAGGCGCGCGCGGAAGCGGCGGTCATCATCGAGCGCGCCAACCAGCAGGCCGGGCAGATCGTCGACAAGGCGCGCACCGATGCGCTCGCCGAAGCGGCACGTCAGAAGGCCGCGGCCCAGGCCGACATCGAGAATATGGCCCACCGCGCGCGTGCGGAACTGCGCGGCCAGGTCGCGGCGCTGGCGGTACAAGGCGCCGAAAAGATCCTGGGTCGAGAGATCAATGCCGGCACGCACAAGGCGTTGCTCGATGAATTGGTAGCCGAGATCTGATCCATGACGCAGCCCCTTACCATTGCTCGTCCCTACGCCCGCGCCGCGTACGAAATCGCGTCTGCGCACGGCGCTCAGAGCGAGTGGGCGGAAAAGCTTGCGTTCGCGGCGGAAGTCGCGGTCGATCCGCAGGTGGTCGCACTGTTTGGCGATCCACGGTTGTCTCCGCAAGCATTGGCTTCGCTGTTCGTGCGCGGTGATGATGGCGCGGAATCGGAGTTCTCTCGCTTCATCGGCGTGCTGGCCGACAACCGCCGTCTGCGCGAATTGCCGGAAATCGCGGCGCTGTTCGAGCAGATGAAGCGCGACGCCGAACACGTGCTGCGCGTGCGCGTGCGCAGCGCGGTGCCGCTGGACGATACCGACGCCGCGCGGCTGATCGACGCGCTGAAGCGCCGCTTCAACAGTGACATCGAACTCGAACGCAGCATCGATTCTTCGGTGATGGGCGGCGCGGTGATCGACGCCGGTGAAACGGTGATCGACGGATCGCTCAAGAGTCGCCTCGCCAAACTCGAAACCGCGTTGACACAGTAGAGACGGGAACAGAAAGTCAGGAATCGGGAATCGAAAAAGCAAAAGCCACCAGCTCGCCGCTCGACGATTCGATTCCCGATTCACCATTCCCGGAAGACATACGAAGAAGCTATGCCGGCGCCGCAAGGCACCGACAAACAGGAACCCAAAACCATGGCCACCACACTCAATCCTTCCGAAATCAGCGAGCTGATCAAGAGCCGCATCGAACAGTTCAAGCTTTCCGCGGAAACCCGCAACGAAGGCACGCTCACCAGCGTGTCGGACGGCATCGTGCGCATCCACGGCTTGAACGACGTGATGGCCGGCGAAATGATCGAGCTGCCGGGCGACACGTATGCGCTGGCGCTGAACCTCGAACGTGATTCGGTCGGCGCGGTGGTGCTCGGCAAGTACGAGCATCTGTCGGAAGGCAACACCGCCAAGACCACCGGGCGCATCCTGGAAGTGCCCGTCGGTCCCGAAATGCTCGGTCGTGTGGTCGATGCGCTCGGTCACCCGATCGATGGCAAGGGCCCGGTCAACACGCATCTCGCCTCCCCGGTGGAAAAGGTCGCGCCAGGCGTGATCTGGCGCCAGTCGGTGTCGCAGCCGGTGCAGACCGGCTACAAGTCGGTCGACTCGATGATCCCGATCGGCCGCGGCCAGCGCGAGTTGATCATCGGCGACCGCCAGACCGGCAAGTCCGCGCTCGCGGTCGACACCATCATCAACCAGAAGGGCACCGGGGTTAAGTGCATTTACGTCGCGATCGGACAGAAGCAGTCCTCGATCGCGAACGTGGTGCGCAAGCTGGAAGAGCACGACGCGCTCGCGCACACGATCATCGTCGCGGCCTCGGCATCCGAATCGGCGACGATGCAGTACATCGCGCCTTATGCCGGTTGCGCGATGGGCGAATACTTCCGCGACCACGGTGAAGATGCGCTGATCATCTACGACGACTTGACCAAGCAGGCCTGGGCGTATCGCCAGATCTCGCTGTTGCTGCGCCGCCCGCCGGGCCGCGAGGCATATCCGGGCGACGTGTTCTACCTGCATTCGCGCCTGCTGGAACGCGCGGCGCGCGTCAACGCCGAATGGGTCGAAAAGGAAACCCATGGCGAAGTGAAGGGCAAGACCGGTTCGTTGACCGCGCTGCCGATCATCGAAACGCAGGCAGGCGACGTGTCCGCGTTCGTGCCGACCAACGTAATCTCGATCACCGACGGCCAGATCTTCCTCGAAACCGATTTGTTCAACGCCGGTATCCGCCCGGCCGTGAACGCCGGCATCTCGGTGTCGCGCGTGGGCGGCGCGGCGCAGACCAAGATCATCAAAAAGCTGTCCGGCGGCGTGAAGCTGGCGCTGGCGCAGTACCGCGAACTCGCGGCGTTCGCGCAGTTCGCATCCGACCTCGATGCGGCGACCCGCGCGCAACTGGAGCGCGGTCAGCGCGTCACCGAGCTGATGAAGCAGAAGCAGTATTCGCCGCTTTCCATCGCGCAGTTGGCGGTTTCGCTGTACGCGGCGGAGAAGGGTTATCTGGATGACGTGCCGCTGGCACAGATCCTTCCGTTCGAACACGCCCTGCACCAGTTCATGCAGGCGAACCATGGCGACCTGATGAAGAAGATCGTGGATAGCGGTGACTGGAACGCTGATATCGAAGGTACCTTCAAGTCGGCGCTGGACGAGTTCAAGAAAACGGGAAGTTGGTGAACGTAGGGCGGGAGCAGCGATAACGAATCCCGCCGGTCGACGAGGCCGCAGGCGGGTTGTCACCCGCCCTACAGAGAAGAGCACATGGCAGGCGCAAGAGAAATCCGGACCAAGATCAAGAGCGTCGCGAACACCCGCAAGGTGACGAGCGCGCTGCAGATGGTGTCCGCATCCAAGATCCGCAAGGCGCAAGACCTGATGCATACCTCGCGCCCGTACGCGCTGCACATCCGCAACGTGATCGCGCATATCGCGCAGGCGTCGCCGGACTACCAGCATCCGGCGCTACGCGAACGCGAGATCAAGCGGGTGTGCTATCTGGTGGTCTCGACCGATCGCGGCTTGTGCGGCGGCTTGAACGCCAACCTGTTCCGCAAGGTGTTGGCCGACATTCACGACTGGCAGCAGAAGGGCGTCGGGGTCGAGATCATTGCGATCGGGCAGAAGGCCGCGCAGTTCTTCCGCCACATCAAGGTGGACCTGGTCGGCACGATCACGCACCTCGGTGACCATCCGCGCCTGGAAAAATTGATCGGCGTGATGAAGATCGCCGATGACGGTTTCATGCAGGGCAAACTCGACCGCGTGTATCTCTGCTACAACCAGTTCGTCAACACCATGACCCAGCGCGCGACGGTGGACGTGCTGTTGCCGCTGCCGGCGGTGGCCGAGGAAATCAAGACGGCCGCGGGCGACGAGTTGCATCCAGCTTCGGGCGACGCCAAGGTCGAACGCGCGACCAGTTGGGATTATCTGTACGAACCGGACGCCGAAACGGTGATCCGGCACGTGCTGAATCGCTATTTCGAAGGCATGGTGTACCACGCGACCCTGGAGAACCTCGCCAGCGAGCATGCGGCACGGATGGTGGCCATGAAGGCGGCGTCCGACAACGCGACCAAGGCCATCGATACCCTGACGTTGATCTACAACAAGGCGCGCCAGGCCGCCATCACCCAGGAAATTTCCGAAATCGTCGGTGGTGCTGCGGCCGTTGGCGGCTGATTTTCATTTCCTTCTCCCGCCGGGAGAGGGTGGCGTGAAGCGTCGGATGAGGGTCCGGCTCGCATCATCAGGCAATCGCAAAACCGAACCCTCACCCTTGCCCCTCTCCCGGAGGGAGAGGGGTTCAATTTGAATTGAGTCGAGGATTACACAATGAGCCAGGGCAAGATCGTTCAAATCATTGGCGCGGTGGTCGACGTCGAGTTTCCGCGCGACGCGGTGCCGAAGGTCTATGACGCGCTCAAGGTGCAAGGCACCGCGGTCACGCTGGAAGTCCAGCAGCAGTTGGGCGACGGCGTGGTGCGCACGATTGCGCTGGGTTCCACCGACGGCCTGAAGCGCAACCTCGAGGTCACCAATACCGGCGCGTACATCAAGGTGCCGGTGGGCAAGGCCACGCTGGGCCGCATCATGAACGTGCTGGGCGAGCCGATCGACGAGCGCGGTGCGGTCAACGCCGAGCAGCAATGGGAAATTCACCGCGCGGCGCCGTCTTATGAAGACCAGGCCGCGGCCAACGAACTGCTGGAAACCGGCATCAAGGTGATCGACCTGATGTGCCCGTTCGCCAAGGGCGGCAAGGTCGGCCTGTTCGGCGGCGCGGGCGTGGGCAAGACCGTGACCATGCTCGAGCTGATCAACAACATCGCGACCCAGCACTCGGGTCTGTCGGTGTTCGCGGGCGTGGGCGAGCGTACCCGCGAGGGCAACGACTTCTACCACGAGATGATCGAAGCCGGCGTCGTGAAGCTGGAAGACCCGACGCAGTCGAAAGTGGCGATGGTGTATGGCCAGATGAACGAGCCGCCGGGCAATCGCCTGCGCGTCGCGCTGACCGGCCTGACCATGGCCGAATACTTCCGCGACGAAAAGGACGCGACCGGCAAGGGCCGCGACGTGCTGCTGTTCATCGACAACATCTACCGCTACACGCTCGCAGGCACCGAGGTGTCGGCGTTGCTCGGCCGCATGCCGTCGGCGGTCGGTTACCAGCCGACGCTGGCCGACGAAATGGGCCGCCTGCAGGAACGCATCACATCAACCAAGACCGGTTCGATCACGTCGATCCAGGCCGTGTACGTGCCGGCCGACGACTACACCGACCCGTCGCCCGCGACCACCTTCGCGCACCTCGACTCGACCGTGGCGCTGTCGCGCGACATCGCGTCCCTGGGCATCTATCCGGCGGTCGACCCGCTGGCCTCGACCTCGCGCCAGCTCGATCCGTTGGTGATCGGTCAGGAACACTACGACGTCGCGCGCAAGGTGCAGGGCACGCTGCAGCGCTACAAGGAATTGAAGGACATCATCGCGATCCTCGGCATGGACGAGCTTTCCGAAGAGGACAAGCAGGCCGTTTACCGCGCACGCAAGTGCGAGCGCTTCTTCTCGCAGCCATTCCACGTGGCCGAAGTGTTCACCGGCTCGCCGGGCAAGTACGTGCCGCTCAAGGAAACCATCCGCGCATTCAAGATGATCGTCGAAGGCGAAGTCGACCACCTGCCCGAGCAGGCCTTCTACATGGTCGGCGGCATCGAAGACGCCATCAAGAAGGGCGAGGCGATGAACGCCAAGGACGCCGAGAAGAAGGCGGCGTAAGAAGCCGGGCATCGAAAATCGGGTACGGGAATCGCATGGACTTGCAGGCTTTGGCTCTGACGATTCCCGATTCACCATTCTTGATTCCCGCCAAGCGAACGAAGTGAGCGAAGGCCAATGACCACCATCCGTTGCGACATCGTCAGCGCCGAAGCCAACATTTTCCATGGCGACGTGACCATGGTCATCGCCAGCGGTGAAGCCGGCGAGCTCGGCATCGCGCCGCGCCACGAGCCGCTGCTGACGCGGCTCAAGCCGGGTCAGGTCGAAGTGGTCGGCGAGGATGGCAAGCGCCAGTCCTATTACGTGTCCGGCGGCATCCTCGAGGTGCAGCCGAACGTGGTCACGGTTCTTGCGGACGCGGCACTGCGCGCCGACGAAATCGACGAAGCCTCAGCGCGGCGTGCCAAGGAGGAGGCCGAGCGTGTGCTCGCCAACCGCGGCGAAGCCAAGACCGTCGAACAGGCGCAGGAACAACTCACCCAGGCCGTCGCGCAGTTGCAGGCGCTCGAACGCCTGCGTCGCAACCTGCAGCACTGATCGGTCACCGAGCGAAAACGCCGGCCCTTGCGGCCGGCGTTCTGTTTGTTTGGGCGCGCCGGCAAGAACCCCGCGCGTGGGGTCAGTCAAAGGCAATCGCCACCATCGGGCTCCCGCCAGCCCAGCCGGCTTGTTCGCCAGGCGAGAGCGATGCCGTTGGCCCCTGCGATCGATGCCGCCGTGAGCTTGTGGCGTCCGTCCGACGGCGCAGCGAATCAGTGGCAACGGAAGTGCGCCCGTCACCAGCCATCCACGGCATCCCCCCGCGTGATGGGATCGTGCGCGTGGATCTGCTTGTAGCGACCGGAAAAGAAAATCAGTGGTTGTGCCTCGGGGCCATGCGCAAGGTGCTCGACTTCCGCGATGAACAAGAAGTGATCGCCCGCGGGATGTATGTCGATCACGCGTGCGACCATCTGCGCGAGGCTGTCCCTGAGCAGTGGCGTGCCTTCGTGGTCCTCGAAATGCACCTCGACCGCCTTCTCCGGACGATTGGCAAAGTATGGACCCAGCTTGCGCTGCTGCTCCGAAAGAATGTTGATCCCGCAGCGGCTGCCGACCCGCATGTGCTTGACGAACGCGGATGCACGGCGCACCGAAATCAGGACCAGCGGCGGCTCCAGCGACACCGACATGAACGAGTTGACGGTCATCCCCGCGGGTTGCCCGCTCCGCAGGAAGCTCACCACCGCGACGCCCGTCGCAAATCGTCCCATGACGCGGCGGAACACGGTCGGTTCGATCGGGCGGCCTTGTTCGGCATTGGGGACCATGGAATTTTCAGCGAGCTCGTCAGACAGGTGGTGGCACTGCGTTGCGGGGCCCAACCTGAACGGCTCCCCGAGCGGGTCCGGCGCGGTCACGGCGGCCTCCCCTGCATTGTGCCTGCTCCCGACGACGGTTCAGGCATGTTTTGTGCAGGGAATTGCCGACCCACCAGCTTCGGAGCTCCCGGAAATTTGAACTGCGTCACATTTGTAGTATAAGAACGCTTCACTCCGCCAGCCCCGTTTTGCGAGCCGCGAGACCGGCCAGGAGCTAGGCCAGCACGTGGAACCACGATTTTCGACAAGGAGCGTTGAGATGGCGGGTCACGCTGAGGCGGTTCCCACGGCACCGCGCACCGTTTTGCCTCCGTCGCGTCGCGACGGATCGTTGACGGTCGGCGGCCTAGCATGAGCGGCCGTGCCTTGATGCCCAGATGCAAATCCGGCCGACGCTGACGCGTCTACCGGGGGCGGTTTGCACGGCGCGGAGAACGTGCGCAGCAGGCGTTTTCACGGCTTGGTGGTCATGATGTTGGGCGATGCTGAAACCGGGAGGACAAAACAAGTGAAGTCGATACTCAGGAACACCCTCGTATGGATTGCGATCGCGTCGTTGTCGGCGCTGCTCGGGGCCTGCGCAAGTGTACCCAGCGCCACGGTATCCACGACGTCGGCGCCGTCGGTCGATCGTTACATCATCGGCCCGGGAGACGCGCTTGAAATCTACGTGCGCGACAACCCGACGCTGACGACCACCGTTCCGGTACGACCCGACGGGCGCATATCGATTCCTCTGGTGCAGTCGATCATGGCGGCCGGCAAAACGCCGGATCAGCTGGCCGACGATCTGCAGCAGGAGCTGAGCCGCTATATCCGTTCGCCGCTGGTGACCGTCATCGTCAAAGGCTTTGTCGGCGCCTACAGCCAGCAGGTGCGGGTGGTCGGGCAGGCGGTGACGCCCAAGTCGGTCCCCTACCGCAACGGCATGACCGTGCTGGACCTGATGATCGACGTCGGCGGCCTCACCAAGTTCGCCGCGGGCAACAGTGCCAAGATCGTGCGGCACCTGCCCGACGGCAAGGAAGAGACCATTCCGGTGCGGCTCGGCGCGTTGATGAACGGTGAAGTCAAATACAACGTCGCCATGCGGCCCGGCGACATTCTGATCATTCCCCAATCGCTGTTTTGATGCGGCATGGGAAGGGGGCGCGGCGACACTCGAACGGTTACCGGACAGGCAATGCAGAATTCATCCTTCGATTTGCATGAACTGGTCCAGCAGATAGCGCTGGAGTTGCGCGCGGCGTGGCGTTACCGCTGGCATGCGCTGGTGGTCGCGTGGGCCGTGATGATCGTGGGCGCGATGCTGGTTTTCAGCCTGCCCAACCAGTACGCGTCCACGGCGCAGGTCTATGCGGATACCAATTCCCTGGACAATCCGCTGCTGCGCGGCATTGCAGTACAGCCCGACATCCGTGGCCGACTGGATGTGATCACGCGCACCCTGCTCTCGCGCCCCAACCTCGAAACGGTGGCCGACAAGACCGGCCTTTCGCTGCGGGCCACCAGCCCGGCCGACAAGGACGAATTGCTGGTGAAACTCGGCGCTGCCGTCCAGGTCAAGGATGCCGGCGCAAAGAACCTCTACAACATCAGCTATTCCGATACCGACCCAGTGATGGCGCAGAAGGTCGTGCAGGCGTTCGTGGAAATACTCATGAACAATACGCTCGGCGAGAACACGGCATCGACTGCCTCGGCGCAGAACTTCCTGCAGCAGCAGGTCGATGACTACAACAAGCGTCTCAATGACGCGGAGCAGAAGCTGGCGGACTTCAAGAAGGCCAATCTGGGCAATCTTCCTACCCAGGGTGGCCCGGACTATGCCACGCGGCTGCAGACCGCCGAGGCCAAGTTGCAGGAGCTGGAGGGCCAGTATGCCGCCGCCGCCGCCGGGCGGCCGGTGGTGGGACGCGCGGCATCGAGCACGAGTGACATCGACAAGCAGATCGCCGCGTACAAGCAGAAGCTCGAAGACCTGTTGCTGAAATATACGGACGAATACCCCGACGTGGTTTCCACGCGGCGCATGATCAATCAGCTCGAGGCCCGACGGGACACGCTGCGGCGGCATCCGGGCCGTGCGGTGACAGCCGCAGCGCCGGGCGGCGCCGGCGGAACGTCGAGAGCCGACAACTTCAGCGCACGCAGCCTGGCCGCACAGGTGGCCGCGCAAAAGCGCGAGATCGCCGATCTCAAGAGCAACGCCGACAAGATCACGGACGCGCAAGTGACCTTGCAGCAGCTCACGCGCAATTACGACGTGACCCGCAAGCAATACGACGAATTGGTGACGCGTTTGAATACCGCGCAACTTTCGCAGGATGCGACGCAAAGCGGCAACAACCTGAAATTCCGGGTCATCAGCCCGCCGATCGTGCCGCTGCTTCCCGACGGACCCAAGCGCGGCCTGATGTTGCTGGCCGTGTTCGTGTTGGCGCTCGGCATCGGTGGCGCGTTCGGATTTTTCCTGCACAAGATCAAGCCCGTTTTCCTCAGCCTCAAGAGCCTGCGCGAGTTTGGTGATTACCCCGTGATCGGTACCTTCAGCCTGATAGCGTCCTCCGGGCGCATGGAACAGCGGCACCGGGAAATCGTCGGATTCTGCGCCGGGGTGGCCCTGCTCGCGGTGGTACTGGTGCTCGGCCTTGCCTTCCAGGCGCATCTCGCAAACATGATGCAACACGTGTTCGTACTGGGGGCCACATGAGCATTGTCGAGAAGGCAGCCGAAAAGCTCCGGACACAACGACCCGCCGAGCAGCCGGGGTTGCCGCAGGTCGAGGAAGTCGTCGAAACGCCCACCGCGCCGACCGTCGAACGTCTGCAGGAGCAGCGCCATGCCGTTCGCCGCAACGCGGCTGACGGGGATGTGGTGCACGTCGACCTGGATGCCCTGATGCGCGCGGGATTGTTGCCGTCCCAAGACGAAGCGTCCGGTCGTCTGTCCAATGAGGTGCGGCGCGCCAAGCTGCCGTTGTTGAACAATGCCACCGGCAAGAGCGCCAAGGTGCCCGAGTTCGCCGACCGCATCGTGGTGACCAGCGCGGTGCCCGGTGAAGGCAAGACCTTCACGGCGATCAATCTGGCATTGAGCCTTGCGCGCGAGCCGGATTTTGAAGTCGTGCTGCTGGACGCCGACATCCCCAAATCCGACGTGACCCGCACGTTCGGGCTCCAAGGCTACCCGGGGCTGATGGACATTCTGGCGGACGAATCGCGCAGGACCGCGGACGTGATCCTGCGCACCGACGTTCCGAATCTTTTCCTTGTGCCGGCTGGCCAACGCAATCCCTTGGCCGCGGAACTGTTCGGCGGGCGCCGCATGAGTCAGGTGCTGGAGGACCTCGGCGCCAACAGCAAGCAGCGTCTGCTCGTATTCGATTCATCCCCCTTGCTCGCGACGCCCGAGGCCCGGGTGCTCGCTTCGCAGATGGGCCAAGTCGTGGTGGTGGTGGGTGCCGGACACACCCGCCGGTACGAGCTTAAATCGGCGCTGGAGGGTTTGGGTGACTCGCAGTACGTCGGGTTGATCCTCAACAAGAGCCGCTTGCCTGCAATCGAAAATCCTTACTACGGGTACTACGGACAATACGGAAACACCCGGCCGACCAATCGCGACCGGCTTCTGGGCCGGTGACGGAGGGGCGCATGCGCAGACCATCGGCCGGGGTGACCTTGTCAGTGATCGTCCTGACCGGCTGGATGACCGCCGCCGGTGCGCAGGACACAGCCAATCCGACCCAGGGCGACGCGACCGACGCCCTGCAGAACCCGCCGCTGGGGGTCATTCCCCAGCCGACGCCCGAATCACCCGGTCTGGTAACCGGGGTCACCCTCGGCGAGCTCTATACGGACAACCTGCGGTTGGCGGGCCCTGGCAAGAACAAGCAGTCGAGCTGGATCACCGAGATCCAGCCATTCGTGAAAGCTGCCACCGGGGGTCCGCGCTTCAGCGGCATGGTCGATTATTCGATCACCGGCTACTTGTACACGGGCGGTGCGCACACGCATCAGGTCGCGCAGGATCTGAAGGCCCAAGGCATACTCACGGTGGTTCCCGACCACTTCTTCGTCGCGGGCAATGCGACCTACGGCCGCGCCGTGATCAACAATACGATGCCATCGGGAGCAGGCACGTTCTTCCTGGACAACAATCGCGCCAATGTCGCAACGGCCAGCCTGAGCCCTTACTGGATCCAGCAATTCGGCGATGTCGGGACCGCGACAGTGCGTTACACGCACGGGCGGGTCATGTACAACACCCGCGGCATTCCCGATGAAAGCCGAAGTGCGCCGGCCGGACCGATCAATCTGGACAATCCCGATCAGAACCGGCCCGTGCTGGCCGGGATTTCGAACGTCAACAGCGATGCGATCCAGGCCAACTTCACCAGCCCGGAGGGGCAACGGTTCGGGTGGAACATCGCCTATTCGGAGCAACGTCTCGACTACGGCTTCGGACCGACTTCGCGATTTGCGATTGCCCAGGGCGGCGTCTCCTGGCAGTTGAATGCCAACACCCGCCTGCTGGCCGATGCCGGCAAGGAAAACAAATATCTTCCCGACGGTACGATCGAAACGCTTGCCGCGCCTTTCTGGGACGCGGGCTTCCAGTGGTCGTCCACACGCGACAGCGTGAAGGTACTGGTGGGGCACCGGTTCTTCGGACGCAGTGGAGAGTTTTCCTGGAGCCACACCGCGGCGCTGTTGACCACCACCGTCAGCTACACCGAGCAACCGACGGACCTGAACCAGCAGTTGCTCGGGCAGAATCCAAGCAGCGTTGCGCTGCCGCCCATTAACGCCGGGCAGATTCCCTCGCTCGCCGAGCGGCGGGTCTACCTGATGAAGCGGGCCATGGCGTCGGCCTCGTACGAGATGCCGCACGGCAACCTGCAGTTGACGCTCTATGACGAATCCCGCCACTACATCACGCTGGACAACGCGCGCGAAAAAGTCGCGAATGCCAATCTTTCATGGCTTTTCGAGCTCGGTCCCTACACCACGTTGACGCCGACCTGGGGCTGGCAGCACTACCGGTTCCGGGATGGGCAGGTCAACTACAACCGGTTCGGCCAACTGGCGCTGGTGCACCAGATCAATCCGAAAAATTTCGGCAGCCTGCGCTATCGCAATGATTCGCGAAACGCCTATTTCGGCGCGCCCGGCACGCATGGATATCGGGTCAACGTGCTTTTTCTAGAGTGGACCCACCTGTTCTGAGGACGGTATGTACGAGGCGTTTTACAAATTCCAGGGAAAGCCGTTCCGGTTGACGCCGGACCCGTCCATGTTGTTCCCGAGCAAGAGCCACAAGCGCGCCATGTCGTACCTGATGTACGGGTTCGAACAGGGCGAGGGATTCGTGATGGTCACCGGCGCCGTCGGCACCGGCAAGACCCTGCTGATCCAGAAGCTGTTCGAGGACCTGGCGCATCGCAACGTCACGGTAGCCAGCATCGCCTCGGCCAATCTCGACAGCGAGGATGTCCTGCCGGCCGTCGCGTCCGAGTTGAACCTGCCGTTCGAGGGCCGCAGCAAGGAAGCCCTGCTGCACGATCTCAAGCAGCATCTCGTGGCGCGCAGCGCCCGCCATGCGCGCACCTTGCTGGTGGTGGACGAAGCGCAGACGCTCACCCCGCCAGCACTGGAGATGCTGCGCATCCTCACCAATCTCGAACAGCGGGGGCGCGCGCTGCTTCAGGTTTTCCTGGTCGGCCAGAGCGATCTGCGGGAAATCATCGTCGCGAACCGGATGGAACAGTTGCGCCAGCGCATCATCGCAACGTTCCGGCTGGAGCCCATGGAACCCGAGGAAAGCCGGGAATACATTCTGCACCGGTTGCACGCGGTCGGATGGAAGAACGATCCGCAATTGGATCCCACGATCTTTGCGGGCGTCCACCACGCCAGCCGCGGCATTCCGCGCAAGATCAACCTGATCATGGACAGGCTGCTGTTGTTCGGCTACCTGGAAGACCGCCACGAGCTGGATCACGCCGCGCTCACCACGGTCCTCAACGAGTTGCGCGAGGAAATGCCAGACGTGCCGCAGACGCTGGAGCCGACGCTGCCATTGCGCGCCGTTGCACCGGCCTCGACCACTTCGGCCGTGGAACACGAAAACGAGTTGCTGGAACTGGAACTCAAGCGCAACAACATCCTGATGCAGTTGCTGCATGAAGAGGATCGGCTGAAAAGGATCCTGCAGGGTGGGACCGGCGCGCGCGAAGACGCTGCGGGCATGGCCGAGCTGCGGCCGCTGGGCCTGGGCAGCGGGAGCAAATGAGCGTGTCCGCGCAGCCCGAGCCGATCACCAATGCGATGACCGTCGACGTCGAAGATTACTTCCAGGTCGCGGCATTCGATGGTTGCATACCTCGCGAAGACTGGTCGCGCTGGCCCGCGCGGGTCGAAGGCAATACCCGACGCATTCTCGAACTGTTCGACGAGCGTGGTGTGCACGCTACTTTCTTCACGCTCGGCTGGGTGGCCGAGCGCTGGCCTGCGCTGGTGCGCGACATCGCCGCATTGGGTCACGAGATTGCGAGTCACGGTTTCGGGCACGAGCGATTGACTGCACTGGATCGCGTCGCCTTCCGCGACGGGATCGTTCGCACCAAGCGCCTGCTGGAAGACGTCAGCGGCACGCAGGTGTCCGGCTATCGCGCACCCAGTTGGTCGATCGGGCCCACCACTTTGTGGGCACACGAGGAACTTCGCGAGGCGGGCTATCGATACAGTTCCAGCATCGTCCCGATCCGGCACGACTTGTACGGAATGCCGGCGGCGCCCCGGTTTGCGTTCGTCGCGGGGGCTTCCGGGCTGCTGGAAGTGCCGGCCACGACGGTGCGATTCTGGGGTCGCAACTGGCCTTGCGGTGGCGGCGGCTTTTTCCGCTTGCTGCCCTACCCGCTTTTCAGCCGCGGCCTCAAGCGCGTCAATGGCAAGGAGCGGCGGCCGACGGTTTTCTATTTCCACCCGTGGGAGATCGATCCGGGTCAGCCGCGGGTGCCTGGCGTCTCCCTGAAAAACCGCACACGTCATTACTTGAACCTCAAGCACATGGCTCCGCGTGTGGGACGGTTGCTTCGGGATTTTCGATTCGACCGGATGGATCGGGTGTTTCCAGTCGACGCCGAGGCGGAATATCCGGTCGTGACGCTTGCGGCAGCCAGAACCGGTGTGCAATGAGGGGGATGTTTCATGCTGGACCACGTCAACGAGAAGCGCCCCGCCGGCGCCTGTGCCATCAAGCGCTACACCAGTGACGATGCCGATCGCTGGGACGCGTTTGTCGGCGCGGCGGACGACGCGACGTTTTTCCATCGCGCGGCGTGGCGCGACATCATCGAACACGAGCTCGGTCACCGCGCCCATTATTTGTATGCGGAGCGCGACGGTGCGATCAGCGCCATCCTTCCGCTGGTCGAGATCCGCAGCCGGCTGTTCGGGCACGCACTGATTTCGACGCCGTTCTGCGTGTACGGCGGCGTGGTGGCGACGGATGCGGACAGCGCAGCGAGCCTGACCCGATCCGCCGCGGAGCTGGCCGACAAGCTCCGGGTCGACTATCTGGAATTACGCAATCGCAAGCCGGACTCGACGGGTTGGCCGGTCAAGGATTTGTACGTCGGGTTCCGCAAACCGATTTCGGAAGACCACGACGTGAACCTCAAGGCCATTCCGCGCAAGCAGCGGGCCATGGTCCGCAAAGGCATCGCGGCGGGTCTCGAGGCGCATTGCGGGAACGACATCGATGCGTTTTACCGGGTCTATGCCGAAAGCGTGCGCAACCTCGGTACGCCGGTGCTGCCGCGCCGCTGGTATGCGCGGCTGCAGCAAACCTTCGGCGGGGATTGCGAGGTCACGGTGGTCACGCATGAAGGCGAGCCAATGGCCGCGGTCATGAGTTTCTACTTCCGCGACGAAGTGCATCCCTATTACGGCGGCAGCGTGTGGCAAGGTCGCGATGTCGCCGCCAACGATTTCATGTATTGGTCGGTGATGCAGCGCGCCGCCGACCGCGGCGCGCGTCTGTTCGATTTTGGCCGAAGCAAGCAGGACACCGGTTCGTACCATTTCAAGAAGCATTGGGGCTTCCAGCCCGAACCGTTGCCGTACGCCTACCATTTGGTGCGGGCCACGGAAATTCCGAACGTCAGTCCGACCAACCGCAAGTACCGCCTGTTCATCAAGGGATGGCAGCGGCTGCCCTTGCCGGTCGCCAACGCGCTGGGCCCATGGCTCGCGCGCGATCTCGGTTAGTCCCATGCAATCGGCGCTGTTCCTCTGCCACCGCCTTCCCTGGCCTCCCGACAAGGGCGACAAGATCCGTTCGTACCATGTCTTGCAGCGGCTGGCGCAGCATTACAAGGTGTATCTCGGTGCCTTCGTGGATGATACGGCGGACTATCGACACCTCGCCGCCGTGGAGGCCGCATGTGCCGGCACGTGCATTCGACCGCTGCCGCCGTGGCGGGCGCGCGGGCGGGCATTGGGATCGCTGTTGCGCGGTGAGCCGTTGACGGTGGGTTGCTATCGCGATGGCACCATGCGCCGATGGGTCGACGGGGTCCTCGCCGAACAGCAACCGGATGTGGTGCTGTGCTTTTCGTCCGGCGTGGCGCCCCTGGTGATGCGGGATACCGGTGCGCGTCGCGTAATGGATTTCGTGGACGCCGATTCCGACAAGTGGCACCAATATGCCGAAGCGCATCGCGGATTGGCGCGCCTGGTTTACCGGCGCGAGGCGCGCACGTTGGCGCGCTTCGAGTGCGCGGTCGCCACGCGCTTCGACGCCAGCCTGTTTGTTTCCGAAGCGGAGGCGGCTTTTTTCCGCAAGGCCAATCCGGACGTGGCCGAGAGAGTCCATGGCGTGCCCAACGGCGTCGATGCGGGGTACTGGAATCCCGCGCAGGTGCATGTCAGTCCGTATCGGCCCGACGAACGGGCGGTGGTCTTCGCGGGCGCCATGGATTATCGCGCCAACGTGGACGCCGTCACGTGGTTCGCGCAGACGGTCTGGCCGGGGGTGCTGGCCGGCTGCGCGCAGGCGCGCTTTTACATCGTGGGTTCCAAGCCGACGCGCGAAGTGCAGGCACTGGGCGAACTTGCGGGTGTCACGGTGACTGGGCGCGTGGAAGATGTGCGGCCGTACGTGGCGCATGCCCATGTGGTTGCCGCACCGCTGCGCATTGCACGCGGCATCCAGAACAAGGTGCTGGAAGCGCTCGCGATGGAAAAGGTGGTTTTGGCCACCCCCGAGGCGTGGGAAGGCATCGAGGATTTTACCGGCCGCCAAGGCTGCATCAGCGGCTCACCCGAGACTCTGGCCGAAACGGCGTTGCAATGGCTCGCCACGCCGCAACCCGCACGGGTTCCGGCGGCGCGCGCGATGGTGCAGACGCGTTTCGACTGGAAGCGCAATCTCGACGCCTACGAACGCGTGCTGCGCGGTTCGCAGCGCGCCACGTTCGCCGGATCGGTGCCCGCTTCGGCCCGTGCAGGGGCATGCCCATGAATACATTGCTCGACACCGGCGATGGATTGTCCACGCGCGTCTCTGGCTGGAAACTCGCCGCCGGAGCGTTTGCGGTCGCGATGGTCGTGCTGGTCGCGTGCTATTGGCAAACAGTGGAGTCGCTGGTCGGCATATGGGCCCACGACGGCACGTACCAATACGCATTCCTGATCTTCCCGCTGAGCGCGTGGGCGGCGTTCGATCTGCGCGGCCGGGTGCAGGCGCATGCGCCGGTGCCGAGCGCGTGGGGGTTGCTCGCCGTCGCACTGCTGGTGGCGATCTGGTACGCCGGACGCATGCTGGCCATCAACCTGCCCCAGCATTTCGCGCTGGTCGCGATGTTTCCCGCGCTGGTACTGGCCTGCTGGGGCTGGCGCGCGTTGTGGGTGCTGAAGTTTCCGCTCGCCTATCTTGCTTTCGCCGTGCCGTGGGGCGACGCGATGGTCGGCCCGTTGCAGGACATCACCGCGCGCTTCGCCGTGCACGCCCTGAACCTGACCGGCGTGCCGGTACTGATGAACGGACGCGAGCTCATCACGCCTTCCGCGACGTGGATGGTGGAACAGGCCTGCAGCGGCGTGAAGTTTTTCATCGCCTGCACCGCGCTCGGTTGCATGTTCGCGTGGTTGATGTATTCGCGTTGGTGGAAACGCGTGGGCTTCGTGATCTTGGCCACCGTCGCGCCGGTGATCGCCAACGGCCTTCGGGTGTATTTCACGATCCTGATCGGCGAAACGTGGGGTGTCGCGTACGCCAGCGGTACGGATCACATGATCTTCGGCTGGCAGTTCTTCGGCACCGTGCTGGTGCTGTTGCTGCTGGTGGGCTGGTTCTTTCGTGATCGCTTGGTTCCCGGCGACAAACCTGTGTCCAGTCTTGCCACGGTTGCGGGACCCCGCATGCTGCTGTGGCCGGCCGCGCTGGCACTGCTGGTGGCCGGACCGCTTGCCGCCGCAAGCATCGCAAGTGTGCCGGCTCCCGAAGCGGTGCGGCTCTCCCCGCCTTCGCTCGCCGGGTGGAGTAATCCCGAGACTTTGCAAAGCGATTGGCGACCAACGTTCCAGGGTCCAGCGGGACAATTCCGTTTCGGCTACCGGTCGCTTGCCGATGGTGCGATCGTCGAGGTGTTCCACGCCGTCTATACCGGCAAGCCGCGTCGCGGACACAACCTCATCACTTACGGCAACAATGTGTACGACCCGGAACAGTCACAGATCCTCGCCGGTGCCAGGCGGCAGATCGAACTGGCTGGCGGAGCTGCCGTCACGGTCCGTGAGCTGCGCTTGACCGGAGCGACCATCCCGCCGCGTCTGGTGTGGTACTGGTATTGCGTGGATACGCGTTGCACCGCGTCGCCCGTGTGGATCAAATTGGGCCAGGCTTGGGACACGTTGCGCGGGCGCTCGCCGCATTCATCGGTATGGGCCTTGTCATTGCCAATCGATCGTGGCAACGTGGCGAAAGCGCGCAAGCATCTCGAGGCGTTCGCACGCGGCTTGTCGCTGTCCGGCATGGAAGGGACCGCGCCGTGAGCGAGAAGCCACTGATCGCGCACGTGCTTTACCGTCTCGACACCGGCGGGATGGAGCAGGTTGCGATTTCCGTCGTCAACTACACCGGCAATCGCTACCGCCACGCGGTGATCGCGCTCGCCGGGATCGGTGCCATGCGCAACAGGATTGCGGACCTGGCGGTGCCATGTCTTTCGCTCGACAAGAAGGCGGGGAAGGATTGGGGCTGTTACTTCCGGTTGTGGAAAGTGCTGCGCCGGCTGAAGCCAGCGATCGTGCAGACATACAACATCGGTACCCTTGATGTCGCGCCCGTCGCCTGGTTCGCGGGTGTGCGCCGGGTCGTGCACGCCGAGCACGGCCGTGATGTGGCCGACCCGGACGGCACGAATCGCAGGTATCGGGCAATCCGGCGTTGGCTGCAGCCTTTCATCGCGCGGTATGTAGCGGTCTCGACCGATCTGGAAAGCTGGTTGCGCGAGCATATCGGTATCGCGCCAGCGAAGGTTGCCTGCATTCCCAACGGCATCGACATCGAGCGCTACGCGGGGGCAGCTGGATCGCGTGAGCTCCGCCCGTTGCTGGGCGCGTTCGCTCCGCCTGGCACGCTCGTAGTGGTCAATGTGGGCCGGCTGGATCCCGTGAAGGATCAGGCGGGACTGATTGCCGCGTTCAAATTGTTGTGTGATTCGTCACCCGCCACGGCTGCGCGATTGCGGCTTGTCATCGTCGGCGAGGGGGCTCGTCGAAACGACCTTGAAACGCACATCGCGCGTCTTGGCCTGCACGGTCAGGTATGCCTGCTGGGCGACCGCAAGGATGTGCCGGAAATCCTGGCCGAGTCCGACGTGTTCGCGTTGTCGTCCGTTGCGGAAGGCATTCCGCTTACACTGCTCGAAGCGATGGCGGCCGGGTTGCCCATTGTCGCCACGCGCGTTGGAGGCGTGGGCGAGGTGGTGGTCGATGGCGTGACCGGCACGCTCGTCGAGCCGGGCAACACCGCTGCACTGGCACAGGCGTTGCGCGGCTATATGGAAGATGCGTTGCGTCGCGGCCAGCATGGTGACGCGGGGCGCCAGCGTGTGGAGCAACACTTCAGCTTGGCCGCGATGCTGGCGGGTTACACGTCGCTGTATGACGAAATACTGGCGAGCCGCGACCACGCGTCGCGCCCGAGGCCGCCCATCGGACTTGCCGAAAGAAGGGAACGCTGACATGTGCGGTGTAACGGGCATCGTCAAAGCCTATCTCGACGAGACGCCGAACGAAAAGGTGTTGCTGGCGATGCGTGATGCCATGCACCACCGCGGACCGGACGAGGCGGGACTGTACCTCGCCAAGGGCGTCGGCTTGGGCCATCGCCGTTTGTCCATCATCGACCTCAGCCATGGCCGGCAGCCCATGGTGGACGAGGCCGCGGGACTCGCGCTCGTCTACAACGGCGAGTTGTACAACTTCGAGCAGATCAGGGCCGAACTCGAATCCGCAGGCGTTGCGTTCACCAGCCACAGCGACACCGAAGTACTGTTGAGGGCCTGGCAGCAATGGGGCGAGGCGTGCCTTGATCGCCTGCGCGGAATGTTCGCGTTCGCGATGTGGGACATGCGTGCCTCGCGTATCTTCCTTGTCCGCGATCACCTCGGTGTCAAGCCGCTGTATTACGCCTTCACGCGTGCCGGCGACCTGGTGTTTGCTTCCGAACTCAAGGGCCTGTTGGCGCACCCGGATGTCGAACGCACGCTGGACCCGCAAGCGCTGGAGGATTATCTCGCCCTGGGCTACGTGCCCGATCCGAAGTGCATCTATCGCGGCATTTTCAAGTTGCCGCCGGGCCATTGGCTGAGCTGGCGCGCGGGTGAAGCTCGGCCCACGACGCGTCGATACTGGGACGTGCCGTTTGCCACGGCCAGGATTGATGAAAGCGCCGCGGTGCTTCAGCTTCGTACGCTGCTGAATGAATCGGTCGCCAGCCAGATGGTGGCGGACGTGCCGCTGGGCGCATTCCTGTCCGGTGGCGTCGATTCCAGCGCGGTGGTCGCGAGCATGTGCCGTGCGGGACGCGGCGCGGTCAACACCTGCGCGATCGGTTTCGACCACGCAGAATTCGATGAAACCGCTTACGCGCGCCAGGTCGCGCAGCATCTTGGCACGACCCATTTCGAGGAACGCGTCGACTCCGATGATCACGACCTGCTCGACACGTTGGCCCGAATCTACGACGAACCCTTTGCCGACAGCTCCGCCTTGCCGACGTACCGTGTGTGCGAATTGGCGCGCCGGCATGTCACGGTGGCGCTTTCGGGCGATGGCGGCGACGAGAATTTCGCCGGATATCGCCGTTACCGGTTGCACACGTGGGAAAGCGGTCTGCGCGCCGGTCTTCCGATGGCCGTCAGGGCGCCGGTGTTCGGCTTGCTGGGCAGCCTTTATCCCAAGGCCGACTGGGCCCCGCGACCGTTGCGCGCAAAAACCACGTTCCAGGCCTTGGCCCGTGACGATGTCGCGGCGTATTACCACAGCGTCAGCACGACACCCGCGGCGCTGCGCGCGGAACTCTACAGTCCGGCGTTCAAACGCGAACTGCAGGGTTACTCCGCGTTGTCTGTCTTCCGCGATCACGCCGCCGCGGCGCCGACGGAGCATCCCCTCCTGTTGGCGCAATATCTCGATTTCAAGACATGGTTGCCGGGCGACATCCTGACCAAGGTGGATCGCGCCAGCATGGCGCACAGCCTCGAAGTGCGGGTGCCGGTGCTCGATCACAAATTGGTGGAGTGGGCATCGAGCCTGCCGGCCGATCTCAAGCTGCGCTATGGCGAGGGCAAGTACATCTTCAAGAAGGCGCTGGAGCCGGATCTTCCGCCCGAGGTGTTGTATCGAACCAAGATGGGATTCCGGGTGCCGCTGGCCGCTTGGTTCCGCGGGCCATTGCGCGGACGCCTGCGGGGCGCGTTGGGCACGGGTGCGCTGGCCGATTCGGGCTGGTTTGCACCGAACGCTCTCGACCGCCTGGTGCGCCAGCATGTCTCTGGCCGATGGGACCACAGCGCCACGTTGTGGAAGCTGATGATGCTGGATGCGTTCCTGCGGCGCACGCATGGAAGCGTCTCAATCGGCAATCAATCCGCAAAAAGCGTGACTGTCATGCCGGGAGCGGTGGCATGAGAAGCGGCGAGGCATC